>ERZ761602.418-NODE-418-length-94016-cov-15.689233_pt1 | contig 94016 bp, 82 predicted proteins | sample MGYA00512165_ERZ761602 | MGnify/ENA primary metagenome ERZ761602 (study PRJEB28899, sample SAMN02445085) | bioreactor sludge metagenome | biome: EBPR sludge; isolation source: Thorneside wastewater treatment plant | place: Australia: Brisbane, Thorneside...
ACTCGGAGACGCCGCACATCGCCGAGATCATCCTCGGCAAGAACCGCCACGGCTCGATCGGCACCGTCGAGACCCACTTCGAGGGCCGGTTCACGCGCTTCGAGAACCTCGCCCACCGCGACGACGGCCCCCCGCGCTGATCCGGACCGCGCGCTCGACGACCCGCGCGAGCGGTGACGGCAACGGCGGTTCGCTCGCCAGCGCCTCCGCCGCCGCGTCTCGAAACCGGCACCGAGCCGGACGACCGGTGACGTCCGCGAAGCTCCGCTGCGGCAGCAGATCCTCGGTGAGACCGAGCACGACTCGCGCGCCAGCGCGTAGTCGGCACCCGAGATCAGCTTCAGCCACATCGCGGAGAGCCGCGGCGTGAGGACCGGGACCCTGAACCCCGGGATGCGTCGACCCTCGAGCGCGGCGACGATCTCGATCATCTCGCGCACGCTCAGGACGTCCGGCCCGGGGATATCGCACCAGGTGTTGCGCGCGAGGGTGACGTGCCGGGCATCGAGCAGCGCGGCGATGACGTCGGTCAGCGCGATCGGGCAGCTCTTCGACTCCAGCCAGCGCGGGAACACCATGAACGGGAGGCGCGCGGTGAGGTCGCGGATGATCTGCCACGACGCGCTGCCGTTCCCGACGATCATCGACGCCCTGAGCTCGATCGCTGGCACGACGCCGCCGCGCAAGATCTCGCCGACCTCGAGTCGGCTGGCCAGGTGTGGGCTCGGTCGATCCCGTGGCGCGACGCCGCCGAGGTACACGATCCGGCGGCACGTGCTCGCCGCCGCCGCCCGCACGAACGCCTGCGCGGAGGCCCGGTCGGTCGCCGCGTAGTCACGCTCACCCTTGCCCATGCTGTGCACGAGGTAGTACGCGACGTCGTGCCCGGCGAGAGCCGGCCCGATCGTCTCGGGGCGCGTGAGGTCGCAGTGACGCCAGACGCCGTCGCCACGCAGCCACGCGGGCGAGCTCCGGGAGGAGGCGGTCACCTCGTCGCCGACCGCGGCCAGCGCGCCGACGAGCGCACGACCGACGAACCCCGTGGCACCGACGACCAGAGCTCTCATGGCATCACCGAGGCGAGATGATGCACGTCGCGCGCCAGGCTGCGCGTTCGCGGTCCGATGGTCCAGAATAGGCCCCGATGGCGACGATGCGAACGCTGCTGCGGAGACCCAGCTTCTGGATCGCGGTCGCGCTCGTGGTGGGGGTCGCGGTCGCGATCGCGCTGAAGGCGCGCGGGACGGCCGTGAAGACCACCCGTGCGGTGCGGAAGGATCTCGAACAGCACGTCGTCGCGAGCGGACGCGTGCGGGTGCCGACGCGTGTCCAGATCGCGGCGCAGACCGCAGGGCTGGTGGTCGCGGTGGGGGTCGTCGAAGGCCAGCGTGTCGCCACCGGCGACCTGCTGGTCCAGATCGACGACCGGGAGCAGCGCGCGGCCGTCGCGCAGGCCGAGGCCGCGGTCAAGCAGGCGAACGCGCGCGTCGACCAGCTGCGGCGCGTCGGCGCCATCGTCGCCACCCAGGCGCTGCGAGAGGCCGAGGCCGGCTTCGAGCGCGCGGCGGGCGACCTCGAGCGCACCGAGAAGCTGGTCGCGGCGGCGGCGGTCCCGGGTGTGGAGCTCGAGAACGCACGGCGCGCGCTCGAGATCGCCCGGGCGCAGCGCGCGGCCGCCGAGGCGCAGCAGCTCGCGGCCCAGCCCATGGGCGCCGACTCGCGTGTCGCGCTGACCGCGCTCCTCCAGGTTCAGGCCCAGCTCGCGGGCGCCAACGTGCGGCTGAGCCAGACCCGCATCACCGCGCTCCAGGACGGCACCGTGCTCGCGCGCTCGGTCGAGCCCGGGGACGTGGTCCAGCCGTCGCAGACGTTGCTCGTGCTGGCGGCGGACGCGCGGGTCGAGCTCGTCTTCCAGGCAGACGAGCGGAACCTGGCGCTCCTGCGCCTGGGGCAGACGGCGCGCGCGTCCGCCGACGCGTACCCGCAGGAGGTGTTCGAGGCGGTCGTCGGCTACATCGCCCCGTCCATCGATCCGGCGCGTGGCACCGTCGAGGTGCGGCTCACCGTGGCGTCGCCGCCGGCCCAGCTCAAGCCTGACATGACGGTGTCGATCGATCTGCTCGTGGCGTCCCGATCACGCGCGCTGGTCCTGCCGAGCGACGTCGTCCGCGATGCGTCGACGGCGATCCCCTGGGTGCTCGCCGTCGAGGGAGGGCGCGCGGTCCGGCGCGACGTCACGCTCGGCATCCGCGGTGACGGCTCGACCGAGATCGTGGACGGGCTCGCGGAGGGAGCGGAGGTGATCGTGCCCGACGGTGTCGCGGTCGCGCCCGGTGCGCGCGTGCGCGCGGAGCCCGAGTGATGCCGTTCGAGTGGTTCGTCGCCCTGCGCTACATGCGCGACGCCCGGGGCCAGACCGCGCTCATCTTCGCGGCCGTCGCGGTCGGCGTCACCGTGATCGTGTTCCTCTCCGCGCTGATCGGCGGCTTGCAGGCGTCGCTGATCGACAAGACCCTCGGTTCGCAGCCCCACATCACGCTCCTGGTCCCCCGCGAGGTGCCACGGCCGCTCGCCGCCGCCACGCCGACCACGGCGATCGCCCGGGCGACCCAGGAGAGCCCGCAGCGGCTGCGCTCGATCGATCAGTGGCCCGAGGTCGTCGTCGCCGCCGGGCGCATTGATGGCGTGATCGCGGCGGCACCGTCGATCTCCGGCGCGGGCTTCGCGGTGCGCGGGGAGGCCAGGAGCCCGATCGTCGTGCGCGGCGTCGACCCCGAGCGCTTCCTCCAGATCATCGACATCCGCGAGCGCCTCGTCGCCGGTCGCTTCGTCGTCGGCGGCGGAGACGTGGTGATCGGCGCCCAGCTCGCGTCGGAGCTCGGGGCTGCGGTCGGGGACAAGCTCCGCGTGTCGTCGAGCGAGGGCGTCGACGACGTGGTCACGATCCGCGGGATCTTCTCGCTCGGCGCTCGGGCGGTCGACGCGACGTGGCTGCTCACCTCGCTCCGCCACGCGCAGGCGCTCTACGCCCTGCCGGGTGGCGTGACCACGATCGAGCTCAAGGTGGCCGAGGTGTTCGCCGCCGAGCGCATCGCCCGCCAGGTCGCGGGCGCGACCGGCCTGCGCGCCGACAGCTGGATGACGGTCAACGCCGAGCTCCTCGCCGGCCTGTCGGCGCAATCGAGCAGCAAGTGGCTGATCCAGTTCTTCGTCGTCGTCGCGGTGGCGCTCGGGATCGCGAGCGTGCTCATCGTGTCGGTCGTCCAGAAGTCGCGCGAGATCGGCATCCTGCGCGCGGTCGGGACGCCGCGGCGGCGCATCGTGCTCGTCTTCCTGATCCAGGGCGGTGTGCTCGGGCTGATCGGATCGATCGCCGGCGCGGGCCTCGGCGCGCTCCTCGCCAAGCTGTTCGAGGGGCTCGTACGCGATCCGGGCGGCGCGCCGAGGTTCCCCGTCCAGCTGACGCCGGCGCTATTCCTGTCCTCGATCGCGCTCGCGATCGGGGTGGGGCTGGTGGCAGCGATGATCCCGGCCCGGCGGGCGTCGCGGCTCGATCCCGCGACGGCGATCCGCAATGGCTGAGCGCGAAGACGTCCTCGTGGTCGACGGCGTCGTCAAGGAGTACGGCGACGTCATGCGCACGCGTGCGCTCGACGGCGTCGATCTCGTCCTCGGGCGCGGCGAGCTGGCCGCCCTCATGGGACCGTCCGGCTCCGGCAAGAGCACGCTGCTCAACATCATCGGCCTGCTCGACCGGCCGACCTCGGGTCGGGTCTTCCTCGCCGGCACGGACACCACCGGGCTCGGCGAGCGCGAGCTGACGGCGACGCGTGCCCGCACGCTCGGCTTCGTGTTCCAGTTCCACCACCTCCTGCCATCGTTCACCGCGCTCGAGAACGTGATGCTGCCGGCGTGGGGGGAGCGCGGGCGCGTCGACCGCGAGTTGCGCGCCGCCGCCGAGTCGATCCTGGAGGCGGTCGGGCTCGCCGATCGCATGCACTACCGCGCCACCAACTTGTCGGGCGGGCAGCAGCAACGCGTCGCGATCGCACGCGCGCTCGTGCGCCGGCCCGCGCTGGTCCTCGCCGACGAGCCGACCGGCAACCTGGACCTGGCGTCGTCCGCCGAGGTGTTCGAGCTGATGCGCCGGTTCAATCGTGAGCTCGGGACCACCGTGCTCGTGGTCACCCACGACCCGCGCATCGCCGCCGGGTGCGATCGCGTGATCGAGCTAGAGGACGGCCGCGTCGTCGCCGATCGATCGGTCACGCCGGCGTGAAGGCGTCGACCTCGACCGCCTCGTCGCGCAGGCGCGCGAGCAGCTCGGGCGGCGGGTGCGAGGTGACACGGTAGCGGCGCGGGCGGTGGCCGTCGGCAGGGGCGAAGCCGGCGCCGAGCACGGCGCACACGCGCGCGAACGGCACCATGAAGCCGGGCGCGGGGCCGCGGTCTTCGGCGTCCTCGGCGTCCTCGGCGTCCTCGCCGTCCTCGTCGTCCCCGCCCTGGAACATGAAGCGCACCAGATCGGCCGCGGGCAGGAGCGAGTCGATGTCCTCGCCCCACATCGTCCAGGTGAGCGGCAAGCCGTCGCGGCGGATGACGCCGGTGAGCGAGGCGACGAAGACGTCCTTGCCCTCGCGCTCGTGGACGATGTCGAGGGTGTCCTTCTGGTTCGCGTACTCGGTCAGCGCGAGCTTCACGTGGCCGAGGCGCACCGCGTTGCACGCCGGATGATCCGACGGCAGCTCGAGCGGGACGACCTCGCCGGCGCCGTCGACGGTGTAGACCGCGGGCGAGAGCGAGCGGTTCGAGCTCTCGTACTCCTCCTGCGCCATCTCGGCGAGCGCCTGCAGCGCGACCGGATCGGCGTCGCCGGCGATCACGCAGCGCGAGCGCGTCGGGATGATCGCGATCGGGCGGCCGGCCACGCGATCGGCGAACGAGGCGAGCAGGCCGGGGATGGCGAGGCGCGAGCTCTCGTACGTGTCGCTGGCCTCGACCGTGTAGAGGTCGGTCTCCTCGTCGAGCTCGGGGGCGGGGAGGCGACCGGCGTTCTCGACGGCCTGCACCAGCGCGCGCTCGGGGTCGACGCCCCAGCCGCCGAGATCGTCGACGGTGACGTAGCTCATGCGATCGGGCTCGTCGAGGACGAGCGCGAGATCGACGTAGGGCAGGAAGGGCTGGCTCGCGACGACCGGGGTCTTCTGCGACGCGACGACGGCGTCGAGGCGGAAGAACCCCTGCGGGCGGAGGACGGGCAGGACGCGTGCGCGCGCGGCCTCCCACGTGGGCGCGGCCTCCGTGGGCCGCAGCGCCGCCGACACGCGACGCAGCACCTCGACCTCGCGCTCGCCCGGTGGCAGCTCGGCGGTCTCGTGGAAGTAGTTGTCGAGGAAGAGCCGCAGGTTCTTGCCGTCGCCCAACGACACCTCCAGCGCGAACTCGTCCGCGCGGACCTCGACGGCGAGGACGCGCGGATCGGCGCGCACCAGCTCGGCGAGCGAGGTGGCGAACTCGGCGCGCTCGTCGTCGCTCGGGCCGTCGCTCGCGCCGTCGTCCGGGCCGTCGGTCATGCCGTCGCCGCCACGCTGGTCGCCACCGGGAACGCGGCGCGCAGCTCGTCGGGCACCTTGCGCGGCTTGCCGGTCGCGAGGTCGATGAAGGCCCACGTCGACGAGCCGCGGCACACCTCCACGCCGTCGGCGACGCGGCGCATCGCCGTCCGGCGGATCGAGGAGACGCCCTTGACCGCCTCGACCCACGTGGTCACGGCGACCCGCTGCTCGGGCAAGACCGACGACAGGTAGTCGACCTCGTGGCGGCGCACGACCCAGATCGCGCCCAGGCGCCGGTACGCGACGTTGTCCCAGCCGACCGCCGCGGAGTGCGACAGCGCGACCTCGAGGATCCAGCGGAGGTAGACGAGGTTGGACACGTGGCCCAGGTCGTCGATGTCCGCGGGCGCCGGCACCAGCTCGATCGTGTGCTGCACGGCCGGAACGTACCGCGCCCGGCGCGCAAACAGAAACGGCGCCTGCTCCCGCAGGCGCCGTCCGGATCCGTCGAGCTGGCCGGGCAGCGCCCAGCCCGCGCTCACTTCGCCTTGGCGACGACGAAGAACTTGAGCTGGGCGATGACGCCCGCGGCCAGGCGCACCGGGACCTCGTACTTGCCGAGGGCCTTGATCGGCGCGTCGAGCTCGATCTGGCGGTGGTCGAGGTCGACGCCCGCCTTCTTGAGCTGCTCGGTGAGGTCGCGGCTCGTGACCGAGCCGAACATCTTGTCCTCGTCGCCGACCTGACGGTCGAACTGGAGGGTCACGACGTTGATGCGCTCGGCCTGCGCCTCGGCGACCTCGCGCTCCTTGGCGACGCGACGCGCGATGACGCGCTTGTCGTGCTCGAGGCGGTGGACGTTGGCGGCCGTGGCCGACACCGCCATGCCGCGCGGCACGAGGTAGTTGCGGCCGTAGCCGGGACGGACGGTGACGAGCTCCCCGGCCTTGCCGAGGTGCGCGACGTCCTGGGTCAGGATGACCTGCATGGGCATGGCGGGCTCCTCACTCTCCGGTGACCGAGATCGGCAGGAGCGCGAGCATGCGCGCCCGGCGGATGGCGACCGAGATCGCGCGCTGGTGCTTGGCGCACGAGCCGCTGATCCGGCGCGGGACCATCTTGCCGCGATCGGTGATGAAGCTGCGGAGCAGCTGCGGGTTCTTGTAGTCGATGAGCGTGGTGGTCTCGCTGCAGAAGCGGCACACCTTGCGGCGCGACGGGCCGCCACGGCCACCCTTGCCACCGCGTCCGCGGTCGTCGCCCTTGTCGTCGATGTCTTCTTCGATGCGGGACATGGATCAGTTCTCCTTGGGCTCGGCCGGTTCGTCCTCGAAGCCGGGGGCGACGAAGTCGTCCTCGTCGTCGTCGGAGGACGTGGGCTCCTCGGCGCCGCGCGAGAGGAACATGTCCTCCTCGTCGGCGGCGGTGGCGGCGGCGCGCTCGTAGGTGGTCTCGTCGATCTCGGTCGGGCGGGCGTCGGCGACGACGTTCTCGTCGACCTTCACCGTCATGTACCGGATCACGAGATCGAGCATGCGCAGGTTGCGCTCGGCCTCCTCGACCACGCCCGGGCTCGCGAGGTAGCGCCAGTACAGGTAGATGCCCTTGCGCTCCTTCGACACCTCGTACGCGAGGCGCCGCTTGCCCCAGTTGTCGACCTTGAGGATCTTGCCGCCCAGACCCTCGATGATGCCCTTGACCTTGGTGTTCACCTCGGCGACGCCGTCGTTGGCGGTGTTCGGCCGCAGGATGTACACGGTCTCGTACTCGCGCGCCGTGCCGGGCGCGTCGCGCAGGCTTTCCAGTCTTGCCATGTGTGCCTCTCGGGAAATGCCCGTCCACGAAGGGACGAGCGAGGGAAGGGGCGCTTTCTAGCAGACCCCATGTGTCCCGCGCAAGCCCTCCCGTCCCCGTGCCCGTGCCCGTGCCCGTGCCCGTGCCCGATCCGGGGCCCTAACCCGTGACGATACCCAGCCCATTCACCTGGTTCATCGCCGGCCCGACCCCGACGCCCACGACCGCCTCCACGGCCTCGACGGCTCTCGTCACGATGCCGTCCACCAGCCCCGCCATCGCCGCCGGGAAGTCCCCCAGCACCCAGCCGCTCACGTCCTTGCCCGCCACGTGATGCGGCGGCTTGCCGACGCCCACCCGCACCCGGGCGAACCCGTTGCCCCCGCACTGCTCGATGATCGACCGGAGGCCGTTGTGGCCGCCGTGGCCACCGCCCTGCTTGACCCGCACCACGCCGACCTCGAGGTCGATCTCGTCGTGCACGACCAGGATCTCGTCCATCCCCACGCCGTAGAACTTCATCGCGCGCTGCACGGCGAAGCCCGACAGGTTCATGAACTCCATCGGCTCGAGCAGCACGACCTTCTTGCGGCCGCGCGGGGTCGTGATGACCCCGGTCGCGGTGTGCCCGCCGAGCTTGCCGCCGGAGCGCAGCTCGCCCAGGCCGTGGCGCGCCGCCACGGCCTCGACGACGCGAAACCCGATGTTGTGGCGGTTGCGCGCGTACTTCGCGCCCGGATTCCCGAGCCCGACGACCAGCACGACGACCGCCTCGCCCGGGCCTCTGGGTTACTTCTTGGCCGCGGGCTTGGCCGCCGCCGCCGCGGGCGCCGCCTTGGCGTCCTTGCCGGCAGCCGCCGGGGCCGCGCCCTTGGCGCCCGCCGCCGCCGCCGCCGCATCGGCCGGAGCCGCCGCATCGGCAGCCGCCGCCACGACCTCCTCCTTCTCCGGGGCCTGGAGCGAGATCACCGCGTCGCGGCCGCCGGTCACGGCGATCACGCCCGCGGGCAGCTGGACGTCGCTGACGTGGAGCACGTCGCCGATGTCGAGCGGCGAGATGTCGAGCACGAGCTTGACCGGGATGTCCGCCGGCTTGCAGCGCACGTCCATGCTGCGCAGAACGGTGTGGATGACGCCGCCGTTGATCGTACCCGCCGGCTTGCCGCTGAACTCGAGCGGCACCGTGGCGACGACCTCCTTCTGCGGATCGATCGCGAGCAGGTCGACGTGGGTGACGTCGCGGCGCACGGGGTCGAGCTGGTAGTCCTTGAGCAGCGCCGACAGCGTGCGCACCGCCTGGCCGCCGTCCTCGACGGTGACCGAGATGACGGTGTTCTGGCGGCGGACCGGGTCGAGCGCGGCGCGGAGCGCCTTGACGTCGACGGCGATCTGGAACGGCGCGATCGGGCCATCGGTCGACGCGCCGTAGAACACGCCGGGGACCTTGCCCTGGGTGCGGAGCTGGCGGGCGGCGCCCTTGCCGGTGGTGTTACGGAGCGAGACGGTGAGCTGTCCGATGGCTGACATGACGTTTCCTCTACATGAAAAGCGAGCTGATCGAGTCGCCGTGATGGATGCGCTTGATGGCCTCGCCGAGCAGACGGCCGACCGACTTCACGCGGACCTTGGAGCAGGCATGACCCGCGTCCGAGAGCGGGATCGTGTTGGTGACGACGACGTGCGAGAGCGGCGAATCGCTGATCCGCTGCACCGCCTTGCCCGAGAACACCGCGTGCGTGGCGCACGCAGCGACCTGCGAGGCGCCCGCGTCCTTGATCGCCTGCGCCGCGTTGGCGAGCGTGCCGGCGGTGTCGATGATGTCGTCGACGATCACCGCGCGCTTGCCCTTCACGTCGCCGACGATGTTCATCACCTCGGAGACGTTGGCCGCGGCGCGCCGCTTGTCGATGATCGCGAGGGTCGAGCCCAGGCGCTTGGAGAACGCGCGCGCGCGCTCGACGCCGCCGGCGTCCGGCGAGACCACGACCGTGTCCTCGCCGCCGTAGCCGAGCGTCCGCAGCTCGTCGATGAGCACGGGCATCGCGAAGAGGTGATCGAACGGGATGTCGAAGAAGCCCTGGATCTGACCGGCGTGGAGATCCATCGCGAGCGCGCGATCGGCGCCCGCCGCCGTCAACAAGTTCGCGACGAGCTTGGCCGTGATGGGCGTGCGCGGCTTCGACTTGCGGTCCTGCCGCGCGTAGCCGAAGTACGGGATGATCGCGACGATGGAGCCGGCCGACGCGCGCTTGAGCGCGTCGACCATGATGAGGAGCTCCATCAGCGACTGGTTGGGCGGCGTGCAGGTCGGCTGCACGACGAAGCAGTTCACGCCGCGGACGTTCTCGCCGATCTCGACGTAGATCTCGCCGTCCGAGAAGTGCGTGACATCCGCGCGGCCCAGCGGGATCTCGACGAACTTGCACACCTCTTCCGCCAGCGCCCGGTTGGCGTTCCCCGTGAAAATCGACAGTGACTTGAGCACGCCGGTCTCCGAAGGTCAGGTGTGGGTCGGTCTACCCGGAAGACGGTCCGGGCGGAGAGCGAGCGATCTACACGTAAAGCCGCCCCACGTCAACGGTTTCCCGTGCCCGTGCCCGTGCCCGTGCCCGTGCCGGATCCGGCTTTGATCCCGAGGCTTTCGGCCCGCTTCGCCAACCGCTCGACCTCCTTGGCCTCCAGCCGCTCTGCCTCCTCCACCAGCATGACCGGGACGTCCCCCTCGATCCGGTACCGCATCCGGGAGCCCACGGCCAGGAGGAACGAGGCCTCCGGCTGCTTCCCGTCCTCGCCGCCCGCAAAGTAGAGCAGCGGCTCCTTGGACTCGGGGCAGGCCAGCACGGCAAGCAGGTCGTCCGACAGCGACATGGGCGCCTTATACCTCATCCCGCATCCCGAAAACACGAAGGGCCCGGTCGCCCGGGCCCTCGTTACTGCCTCGTGGCTGGCTCAGCTCACTGGGTCAGCTCGCTGACGAGCTTGAACTCGACGCGGCGGTTCTTGGCCTGCGCCGCCTTCAGCTTGCCGCCCTTGAGGCCGGCGGGATCGACCATCGGCGCGGTCTCGCCGTAGCCCTTGGCGACCAGGCGGTCGCCCTGGATGCCCTTGCCCTCGAAGTACGCCTTCACGGACTCGGCGCGCGCCTGCGAGAGCTCCTGGTTGGCCGCGTCGTCGCCGACGTCGTCGGTGTGGCCCTGGATCTCGAGCTTGAGGTCCGGGTAGTCGTTGAGGACCTTGACCGTGGCGTCGAGGGTCTTGTTCGACGTCTTCAGGATCTCGGCCGAGCCGGTCTTGAAGTTGATGCCCTTGATGACGCCCGTGAACTTCTTGACCGCCGCCGGGACCTCGTCCGGGCAGCCGTCGCCGTCCTGGTAGCCGTTCTTGGTCTCCTGCTTGTCCGGGCACTGGTCGGCCGCGTCGGCGACGCCGTCACCGTCGTTGTCCGGATCCGGGCAGCCGTCCTCGTCCTGGAACGAGTCCGCGTCCTCGGGCTCCATCGGGCACTGATCCGACGCGTCGGCGATGCCGTCACCGTCGTTGTCCGGATCCGGGCAGCCGTCCTCGTCCTTGAAGCCGTCGGCGTCCTCGGCCTCCATCGGGCACTGATCCGACGCGTCGGCGATGCCGTCACCGTCGTTGTCCGGATCCGGGCAGCCGTCGTCATCCTGGAAGCCGTCGGCGTCCTCGGGATCGTTGGGGCAGCTGTCGGCGTCGCCCACGATGCCGTCCTTGTCCGGATCGTTGTCCGGCGGCGGCGTCTCGTCGACGACCTCCTTGGGCGCTTCCTTGCGGCCGAACTCCTTGTAGACCGAGAGCAGGAGCTCGAAGTCCGAAGCCTGGCCCTTGTTCGCTTCACCCGACGCGTCGGCGTCGCTCGAGGGAACCAGGATCCAGCGGCCGTCGAGGCGGAGGCCCCAGCCGTTCTCGACGCGATACTTGGCGCCGAGGCCGACATAGATGCCCTCGTCCTTGTCCTTCGCGACGCGGTCCTCGTTGCCGGTGTCGGCGACGTGGAAGAGACCGCCGCCGACGAGGGCGAACGGGATGAGCTTCTTGCTCGGGTTGCTCGCGCCGAACTGCGCGATCAGGTGCGCGCGGTAGGTGGCGACCCAGACGTCATAGACGAGGTTGCGCTCCTCGGTCGGGATGACGCCGACCTCGGCCTCCACGCCCAGCATGTCGCCGAAGCCCACACCGAGCCGGATTCCGAACAAGGCGGAGTTGCGAAGCGACGTCGCCGACTCGATGTCGGGGACGCCAAGCTCGTTGTTGACGCTGAAGGCGTGCAGACCCGCGGTCGCGCCGACCTCGACGTTCGCCGATGCAGGCGCGACCGTCGACGGATTGAGCGCGAGGGCGGCACCGACGGCACCACCGAGGGTCATGTGCAGGGTGCGGCGCAAGGATGGCAGTCTCATTGGAGTCTCGATCCTTTGTTGCTAGTCACTAGTTCCGGCCGCCCCCGGATTCCCCCTGGGCGGGTGCGAGCGATGCTGCGTGTTTATCGACATGTGGGCCGAGTTTCCAGTCTTTGGGGCACTTTCTGTCAGGTCCGTGACCGCCAGGGCGGGAAAGTGGGCTTACCCCCGAGAAATCGACTCCCGGCCACGCCCCAGTCTATCCGCGGGCTTTGCCCGCGAAGAACTCGGGAGAGACCCGAAGTCGCTCGGGGATCGTCTCCCGGCGCGCGAATGCGACCTCACGCTGCACGCTGAAGCGCCAGGGGGCGTTCGCGGGAAGCGACAGGGTCCGCGGCAGCTGCAAGGTCGCACAGGCAGGTCCGCCGCCGGCCTTGCCGAACAGCTCGACCAGGGCCACGCGGTGGACGGTCAGCCCCAGGCGCTCGAGCGACGCGACGAAGCCCACGCTCACGTCGTCGTTCACCAGCACGCCGCGGTTCACCTGCCGCGAGTTCCCGGCGTAGTTGTGGACCGCGTCCGCCATCCCGATCGGGACGAGGCGACCGGGGAGGGCGCGGGCGACGACGTCATGGCCGTCGCCCCACAGGCCGCCCGCGTAGTGGACGAGCACCGCCGGCCCGCCGTCGGGCGGGTGCACGGCGAAGTGGACGGTGTCGCCGTGGAAGTGGGGGTAGACGAGCTCGGCGTGGACGCGCGCCCTGGGCGCGACCCCCGCGTGATCGGCGGCGAACGTGACGCCCTCGCGCGAGCTGCGCGCGCTCTTGGGCGCGAGGCCGCGATCGTAGTGCCCCGCCACCGCGTACGTGAGGACGACCTTGTCACCGACCGCTGCCACGTCGGCCATGCCCTCCCAGCGGTGCGGGTTGTCGGTGGGCTCGAAGGCGAGCCCCGCCGCCTCGGCGATGCCGCCGAGGAGCTGGCGGAAGTACCCGGCCTCGCGGCGGCGGTGCGGCAACATGTGCGGCATCACCGCGCGCAGCGTGCGATCGACGCGGGTCACCCACGGTCCGTTGGCGGTGAAGACGCGACCGGTGTCGACGTCGCCGAGGTTGCCGAGCACCTCGCGCGAGCCCGCGGGGCGGATCGCGCCGTCGCCGTCGACCTCGAGCGCGGCGTGACCGAGGCAGGCCTCGTCGGCGGGCTCGAACGCGAAGAGCGCGTCGCCGCCGGAGGCGACGATCCCGTCGCAGATCGCGAGCCACTCGTCGTACGCGCGTCGCGGCGCGTAGTCGAGGTGCGTGACCTCGCTCTTGTAGTTGGCGCCGGCCTTGTTGCACGTGGCCGGAACGGGCGGTCGGACGACGAGGAGGTCGCCAGCGACGTCGGCGAGCACGGACATGCGGCGGTTATACACGCCGCGCGAGCGCCGCGACCGCGTCCACCCACGCGGGATGACTGTTGAGAGAAGGTATGAGCTCCAACGTCTCGCCGCCGTCCTTCGTCCACTGCTCGGCGGCGCGGATCCCGATCTCCTCGAGCGTCTCCAGACAGTCGGCCACGAACGCCGGGCACAGCACCGCGACCTTCTTCACGCCCTGCTTCACGAGCTGGGGGAGCACCTCGTCGGTGTACGGCTTGATCCACGGCACGCGCGTCAGCCGCGACTGGAACGAGACCGTCCACCCGCCGTCGGGGAGCGCGAGCCGGGACGCGAGCCCGCGCGCGGTCGCGAAGCACTGCGCGCGGTAGCAGTCGCGCGACGGGCCGGCGACGGCGTCGCAGCACGACGGCGACGCGAGGCAGTGCCGGCCGCTCGGGTCGCCGGCGCGCATGTGGTGCTCGGGCAGGCCGTGGAACGAGAAGAGGACGTGATCGGGCGCGAGGGCGTCGAGGCGCGGACGCGCGACGGCGACGGCGGCGTCGAGGAAGCCGTCGTCGCCGAAGAAGGGCGGCACGACCGCGAGCGGCGGCACGTTGTTCTTCGTCGCCGCGAGCGTGTAGAGGTGCTCGAGCGAGCTGCCCGTCGACGACGACGCGTACTGCGGGTAGAGCGGGATGACGACGATGCGGCTGCACTCGGCGTCGATCAGGCGATCGAGCGCGCCCCCGATGTCGGGCTCGCCGTAGCGCATGCCGAGCTCGACCCGCCACGCGGGGCCGAGCACGTCGGCGACGCGCGCCACCAGATCCTGGCCGTGGAAGAGGAGCGGCGAGCCGCGCGTCCGGTCCCAGATCTGCTGGTACGCATGCGCGCTCTGCCTGGGGCGGCGCGGGAGGATGACGACCTCGAGCAGGAGCTTGCGCCCGACGACGTTCATGTCGAGCACGCGCGGATCGTTCAGGAACTCGCGGAGGTATCGCTTCACCGCGGCGGGCGTGGGCTCGTCGGGGGTTCCCAGGTTGATGAGCAGGAGGCCGGTGGGCACGACGGCCGCATTGTCGCCGCTCGCGCTGGCTCGCGCCACGGCGCGCGGCTCGCTTCGTCAGCCCGAGGCGAGCTCGTAACCGTCCGGGTTGGTCTCGCCGTCGAACGCGCGGCGGAGCTCCGCGGAGTCCTCGTCCTCGTCCTCGAGATCGACGCCGGCCCGCGACGGCGAGAGGCGCGACGTCCACTTGAGCGCCGCGGGTGTCACGCGCAGCGGCAGGTTGGTCGGGTTCGCGAGCTCGGTGTGGCCGAGCATGCGGCCGAGCAAGTAGACGAGGCGGTCGGGCGACGCGTCGGTGCGGCGCAGCGCGACGCCACGGATGCGCGCGGGGATGCCTCCGTCCTCGTCGTTGACGATGACGGTGAGCGGCATCGGCCGGTACGCGGAGACCGCGGCGAGCAAGGCCAGCGCGTTGTGCGCGCGCGCGTCGACCAGGAGCCCGTCGATCTGCTTCGTCCCCAGGAGATCGATGCCCGGCAGGAGCGCGGGGACCGCCAGGCAGGCGTGGCCGGCGCGGACGACGGCCTCGCTCCATGCCTTCCGGAGCGAATCGTCTTCACAGATCACGAGGACTGTCGACATGCTGGTCACCCACATACGGCGCGGAGCGAGCCAGGGTGAGGCATCGGCCGGATATGAAAGGTGTGCGCACGGGGTAACGCAGGGTCACGAGTGCAACGCGGCTTGCGGGTTCTCCCGGAAGTCCTTGATCGTCCAGGTCCGGGGGGCGCGCAGGTCACGACGGGGTAGCGCGCGGGTAGCAGCGAAAGTCGACGGGAGCGAATTGCGATGACAGCCCGGCCAGGCATGATGTGCCGCATGGCCGGGTACTCGGGCACGCCGCTCGCGAAGAAGCTGGGGATCAAGCCCGGCCACGTCGTCGTGGTGACGGGCGGGGCGCCGGCAGGCTTCGAGAGCTCGCTCGAGCTCCCGGAGGGAGCCCGGCTCTTCCGCCAGCTCCGTCCGGCGCCGGTCGACGTGATGGTGTTCTTCGTCGATCGGGTGGCCGAGCTCGAGCGCAAGTGGATCGCGCTCCTGCAGCGCATGCACCCCGATGGTGGCTTCTGGGTGGCGTGGCCCAAGAAGGCGTCGCGTCGTACGACCGACATCACCGAGGACGTCGTGCGGCGCATCGGCCTCGCCGGTGGCCTCGTCGACAACAAGGTGTGCGCGATCGACGACGTCTGGTCGGGGTTGCGCCTGGTCGTGCGCGTCGAGGATCGGCCCGCGCTCGCCTACCGCGCCGCGCCGGCGCCGCCTCAGCTCCAGCGTCGCCGCCGGCGCACGACCGGCATCCGCGGGGCTGGCGGCTCGACCCAGCGCCGCGCGCTCGCCCGGCGCGCGTAACAGACGGCCGGCCGCCGGAGGCGGTCGAGCCGTCTGCCCCGTGCCCGTGCCCGTGCCCGTGCCCGTGCCCGTGCCCGATCTGCCGACCACACGTGTGGCGTCCGCGCGACAGGGTGGGATCGCGCGCGGGCGCAAGCGCGCGACATCGCGTGCGACGCCTGGCGTGATAGCAGGCGTGCGGTTTGCTCGGACCGGCCCGCATGAGGGCCGTCCTCCTTGTCGTGGCCACGGGTGCGTCCGCGGCGTGCGCCACCTATCGCGCCGGATCGTTCGAGCTGCGCGGCGAGCCCATGCGCGGCGAGCGCACCACCGCCGGGTGTCTCGACCTCGCGGTCGACGTCGCGCGCGACGCCGTCGCGACCGGGCCCGTCGTCGAGTACGCGTTCGGTAACCGCTGCGATCGCGCAGCGCGGATCGATCTCGGCGGCGTGCGGGTCACGGGTCGCACGTCGGCGGGTGAGGAGGTCGCGATGGTCCCGTACGATCCGTACGGCGAGATCCGCGCGCTCGCGCTCGACGCGCGCGGGTTCGGCCGCGAGCGCATCGAGTACCGCACGTCGCGTGACTTCGGCGGCGACGTGGTCGCCGTGTGTGTCGCGATCGGCGCGATCGGCGGCGAGGCCGCGCCGGCCGCGCCGCTCCACACCACCTGCAAGGACCTCGCGACGCCGGCCGCGGTCGCGGAGGTGACGCCGTGAACGCTCGCCTCGTCCTCGTCGTGAGCGGCGCGCTCGTCGCGGTCCCGACCATCGCGTGGGCGTGCGGCGGCGGCGGCGGCGGCGACAGCGGCTCGTCGGGCGGGGACTCCGGCGGCGGCGACTCCGGCTCGAGCTACTCGGGCAGCGACTCGGGCACGGCGACGCCCTCCTGCTTCGACACCTCCGACGTGCACGGCTATCGCGAGTGCACCAGCTTCGGCGCCTGGCGCGCGCGCAAGGTCGCCATCGCCGTCGAGCTGGCGGCGGTCAGCTCGCTCGTCGATCTGTCCGGAGTCTCCGCGGCCGGGTCGATCGCGCACTCCGACGGCTCGACGTACACGTACCGCGTCGTCGGCGAGGACTTCGCGGACGACCTCCGCCCGGCGCACGGGTTGGCGCTGCGCACGCTCCTGCACGGGCGCAACCTCTACGGCGGCCTCGAGACGTCGTTCCAGCTGGTCGAGGCCGAGGAGCGCCTCCTCTACATGGACTCCGGCGCCATGCTCGCGCCGCGCGTCAACGGCGTCACCAGCACGCTCGTCGTCGTCGGCGCGCGCCGCTTCGTCGATCAGCTCCTCGGTCCGCTCGCGCCCCGCGGCGTCAGCGCCGGCGCCGAGCTCGGCGCGGGCCTGCGCATGACCGCCCTCGAGGCCGAGAGCCGCAAAGGTGCGTGCATCACGATCGATCGCACGATCGACGTGGCGCCGGCGGTCGAGGCCCGCGCCCGCGTCGACCTCTGGTTCACGCCGCACGTGTCGATGGGCCTGTGGGGCGGCACCGACCTCGTCACCCGCGCGCCGTCGGCGGGCCTGGTCTTCGCCTCTCACTTCCGCGCCTACGACGGCACGCGCTGATTCAGACGCTCGCGACGATCGCGCCGGCGTAGCCGACGACGCGCTCGGTGTCGCCGGTGACCGCAGCGCTCGTCGTGTAGCCGACGAGCTGCGGGGCGGCCGCGCCGAGCTGCTCGGCGCACGCCAGGAGCGTCGCCACCGGGCGGGCGCCGCACATCGAGATGTCGTGGCCGTCGACCGTGTCGAGCAGGCGATCGGCGTCGCCGGTCGCGAGCGCGTCGAGCGCGAGCTTGTCGCGGCGCCGTGTCTCGACCTCGTCCTCGAAGTGGTTCATGTCGCTCGAGGCGACGACCATCACGTCCGAGCCCGCCACGAGGCCGAGGCGCGCCCACGCGCGGACCAGCGCCGCCGCCACCTTACGGCACTCGCCGGGGGCGAGCGACGCGAGGACGACCGGGACGATGTGCAGCTGTGGCTGGCGCGCGACGAGGAGCGGCACGAGCACCTCGATCGCGTGCTCGCGGGCGTGGGCCGACTCGTCGGCCTCCGCGCCGCGCACCGGATCGGCGGCCAGCTCGTCGAGCAGGACGGCGCCGAGCCCACGGTCGACCGGCACGTCGCCGCTCGGCGTCCGCCAGTGCGGCGCCATGCTCACCGCCACGCGCGCGCCGCGCCCGGTGTGGTTGGGACAGAAGATGACGACCCGGGGCGGCACCTCGACCGTCGCCAGCGTCCGCGCCGCCAGGTTGCCCGAGTACATCCACCCCGCGTGCGGGAGCACGACCCCGACGGCGCTCCTCGCCGGCGGCGGCGTGCCACCGAACATCCGCGCCAGCGCCCCGTCGATCTCCGCCTTCGTCCCGGGATAGAAGCGCCCCGCCACCACCGGTTCACGCATCGCCACGTCGCCCATACCCATCATCGTGCTCCTGTTCCCGCTTCCTTGCTAGAGTCGGCTGTCGTGCGTCTCGCGCATTGCTCCGATCTGCATCTCCTGTCGCTCGAGGGGGCGCGCGCGCTCGACTTCGCCAGCAAGCGCTGGATCGGCGGCATGAACCTGCTCACCAACCGCGGGCGCCACTACCACACCGAGGCGTTCGAGGACATGGTCGCCGACCTGAACGCCTCGGGCGTCGACCACCTCCTGTGCACCGGGGACGTGACCAACCTGGCGCTCGAGCAGGAGTTCCGCTTCGCGCGCGCGCGCTTCGACCAGCTGTCGCTCGGCCCGGCCGGCGCCACGGTCCTCCCCGGCAACCACGACGCGTACGTGGACGCCGGGCGCGCGCACTTCGCCTCCGTCTTCGCCGACTACTGCACGACCGACGCCGACTGGGCGTGGACCGACGGGGATCCGTCGCCGTGGCCGCTCGTGCGCGTCCGCGCCGGCGTGGCGATCATCGGGCTGTCGACCAGCCACCAGACGCCCTGGTTCACCGCGTACGGGCGCGCCGGCGTTCGTCAGCTCGACCGGCTCGCCGCGGCGCTCGCCGATCCGCGGCTCCGCGGACTGTGCCGGGTGGTGGCGATCCACCACCCGCCCGCGGGTCGACGTGCCGAGAGCGTCATCCGAGGCTTCCGTGATCGCGAACGGTTCGCGGCGATCCTCGCCGAGCACGGCGCGGAGCTGGTCGTGCACGGCCACGAGCACCGCGATCTGCGCGAGATCCTGCCGACACCGTCGGGCACGGTCGACGTCCTCGGCGTTCCCTCCGGCACGTACGAGGCCGGCCGACCCGACAAGACGGCGCGCTATCGCATCTTCGAGATCGAGGACGGCAAGGTGATCTCGCATCACCTGCGCGTCTGGCATCGAGATCGCAGGATCTTCGACCGCGATGACCGAGAGCCCGCGGCGCGCGCCGCAAGTGCCTGAGAGCGCGTCGCGACGGGCATCGCAGGTGTCGAAAAGCTGACGGCAGGCATGCTCGTCGTGAGCATCGCGTTATGCCTCTGGTTGTAACTATTGAACGTGACAACGGTTTGACCAATGGGATACAAGCTTCGCCCCGTGACCTCCGCGAGTACCTCCCCGTCCTCCGCTCCGTTCTCGCCCGAAGATGCGGACGAGCTCGCAAGGAAGGACGAACAGTACGTCATGCGGCCGTGGACCCACCCGGCCGGTGAGCCGGTGATCGTGGCGCGCGCCAAGGACTGCGTCGTCACCGATGTCCACGGCAAGGACTACCTCGACCTGACCGCCGGCTACTTCGTCAACAACGCGGGTCACTGTCACCCGCGCATCGTCGAGGCCGCGACCCAGCAGCTGCACCAGGTGCTGCAGGTCTCGGGCAAGCACGGCACCGTCGCGGCGGTCCGCCTCGCGGAGCGCTTGATCAACCTGCTCCCGAAGAGCATCGACCAGGCGTTCTTCTCGACCGGCGGCTCGGAGGCCAACGAGTTCGCGCTCAAGATGGCGCGCCAGGCGACGGGCAAGAAGGACGTCGCGTACCTCGAGAACGCCTACCACGGCCTGACCCTCGGCTCGCTCGAGGTCACCGCCAGCGAGAAGTACCGCGAGAGCGCGGGCAAGCCGCTCGGCACCGAGACCTACACGCTCCCCAACGCGTACTGCTACCGCTGCCCCAAGGGCCAGACGCCCGACTCGTGCGCGACCGAGTGCCTCGACGGCGTCGAGGCGAAGCTCGCGGCGCGCCCGGACACGGCGGCGATCCTCGCCGAGCCGATCCAGTCGGTCGGCGGCCTCGCGCCGCCGGAGAAGTGGTGGAAGCGCGTCGACCTCATCCGCAAGCAGCGGGGGCTCCTCCTCATCATCGACGAGGTGCAGACCGGGCTCGGTCGCACCGGCAAGATGTTCGCGCTCGAGCACTACGGCCTCGAGCCCGAGATCGTCACCGGCGGCAAGGGCCTGTCGGGCGGCGTCGGCTCGCTGGCGATGACCTGCGCCGGCAAGGACGTCGTGACCAAGTTCTTCGGCGGCACGACCCCGACGTCGGGCGGCAACGCGGTGTCGGCCGCGGCCGGCCTCGCGATGATCGAGACGCTGGTCGACGAGAAGATGATCGACAACGCGCGCGCCATGGGCGAGCACTTCACCAAGGCGGTCTGGGCGCTCCGCGATCCGTGGGTGGGCGACGTCCGCTTCACCGGCCTCCTCGGCGGCGTCGAGCTCGTGGCCAACCGCGACACCAAGGAAGTGCTGGGCAAGAAGGCGATCGCCGCGGTGAAGGACGGGCTCCACGCCGACGGGATGCTGATCACGGTGAGCGGGCTGTACGGGAACGTACTGAGGTTGCAGCCGCCCCTCTCGATCACGGCGGCGCAGATCGACACGTTCGTGGCGTCCTTGCGGAAGGTGCTCGCCGCGGTCCGTCAGTCGGTGTAACTTCCGGCGGGCCAAGAGCGATGAACCTCTTCGTCATCCGCAAGCACCTCGACCGGGTCCTCCACCCGCTCTTGACGGCGGTCGGACGCCTGCCGATCCACGCCAACCAGTGGACGCTCATCGGCGCCACCATGGGGCTCATCGGCGGCGTGGTGTTCTTCTACGGTTACTGGTGGGTGGGCCTGGCGCTCCTCCTCCTGCGCGGCCTGGTCGATCACTTCGACGGCTTCGTGGCGCGCACGCGGAACCAGCGCTCGACGTTCGGCGCGGTCATGGACGACGTCTGCGACCGCTGGACGCTCGGCATCATGTACGCGGGCGGCTGCGTCAACATCTCGTACGACTACCCGCACGCGCTCATCATCATGGGCGTCGGCATCACGGGCGCGCTCACCAACGTGATCATCAAGCTCTCGATCTACGCCGAGTCGCAGCAGGACGTGTGGCGGGAGAAGGGCAAGATCGGTCACCCGGTCGACGTCGTCGGGCTGTTCGGCTCGGCGGAGTTCATCATCTACTTCGGCACCGGCGTCTTCTTCACCGCGCTGCTCGACGACCCGCGGCCCATGCTCGCGGGCGCCTGGGCCGTGGCGATCATGAGCCACGTGTCGCTGTTCCAGCGCATCTGGTTCGCGTGGAAGCGGTATCGCTTCGTCGATCCGGCGGGTCGCCAGCTCCCCGAGGAGCCCGCTCCCGAGCGCCAGGGCGAAGGGGCTGCGCCGGCCGGCGAGGCACGCTAGGTTCCGCGAGGGTCACTCCGATGGCGTCGAACCTCAACCCGGCCAACGCCGTCACGGCGTCGCGCTTCCTGACGCTGCCGCCGTACGTGTGGGCGATGGACCACGGCTACTACCAGGTAGCGATGTTGCTCCTGCTCCTGTGCGGCGTCCTCGACCTGTTCGATGGCGCGGTCGCGCGCCTGTTCAAGTGCCAGACGCCGTTCGGCGAGGTGTTCGACGCCATCGCCGACGGCATCTGCTACGGCTTCGCCATCATCGTGCTCACCGCGTACGGCCGCGTGCCGTGGGAGGCGGTGACGATCATCATCGCGCTGGGTGTGCTCAACGCCGGCTTCCGCTACGTGTACGCGAAGCGCGCGGGGCGCACGACGAACTACCAGAGCCACGCGATGGAGCGCCTGGTCGCGTTCGCGGCCTACCTCGGCGGCTTCGGCACGCTCGGCTTCCAGGTCGACTACTTCTACTGGACGTTCACGGCGCTCCTCGCCGTGGTCGTCGTGCACGACGCCAAGCGCATGGTGCTCGACCCCGTGCCGCCGCCGCGGCCGCGCGTTCCCGACGATCTGCCGGTCGAGCGCACGAAGGCGCGCGAGGGTCTCTCGCGCGCCGCGGAGGCGTCCTGATGGAGATCGTCAGCTACGACGGCCAGATGCTCTTCGGCGCCCTCATCACGGGCATCGTCGCGGCGTACTGGATCGCGATCGACAGCGTGCGCCTGCGCCGCGCGCTGGTCGCCTACAAGAGCGACAAGGACCTGACCGTCCGCGACCGCGTCGTCGGCAGCGCGATCGGCATCCTCGTCGGCATCGTCGGCGTGTTCGGGTCGCTCAACTACTACTACTGGTAGCGCCCAGCGGGAGGCGCTCGCCGTGCGCGAGCACCTTCACCCCCGCGACCTCGCGCGCGGCGGCGACCTTCTCCAGGCGGCGGCGCGGCATCGACGGCGGGCCGAGGCGGAGGTTCACCGTGCCCCAGTGCACCGGCACCAGCGCCCGGGCGCCCATGCGCTCGAAGATCTCGAGCGCGCGGTCCGGATCGATGTGGACGCCGCGATCGAGCGCGGTGCGTCGCCAGCGGTAGTACCAGACCGGCAACATGCCGCCGATCGGCAGGAGCGTCGCGTCGAGCCCGGGGAACTGCTTGCCGATGTCGTCGAAGACCGCGTGATCGGAGAAGTCGACGTCGCCGGCGTGGTGCACGGCGTGGCCGTCGTGGGTCATCACGTAGCCGGCGCACGTGGGCGCGTCGCCCTTGCGCCAGCGACCCTGGTCGTGGCGCGTCGGCACCGCGACGACGTCGACGCCGCCGAGGTCCAGGTGCTGACCGCTCTCGACCTCCGTGACCCGGGCGAAGCCGAGATCGGCCACCACGGGAGCGGCACCCCTGGGCACGACCAGGTGGGCGGCGCGGTCCACGGCCTTCAGCGACCACCTGTTGAGATGATCGACGTGGCTGTGCGTGATGAGCACGGCGTCGACGGGACCGGCGGCGCGGGTGCGGGCGCGGCCCAGCGGATCGACGAGGATGCGGCGCGCGCCGAGCTCCACCAGCGCCGAGGCATGGCCCAGCCAAGTGACTGACGGGGTGGAACCCGACACCATCGGGCTGCTATAGCACGGGGGTTCGTGCTGGCGTATTTCCTCATCGGCGTCGCGCTCGGTGCGCTCACCGGCGTGCCGATCGGCCCGGTCAATGTTGCGGTGATCGACGGCGCCTACCGTCACACGCTGCGACGCGGGATGGCGGTGGGGCTGGGCGGGGCCGTCGGTGACTTCGGCTTCGCGCTCATCGGCGTGCTCGGCGTCGGCCCGCACGTGATCGCGCAGCCCGGCGTGAAGCCGGTGCTCTACCTCATCTCGGGGCTGGTCCTGTGCATCTACGGCCTCCTGACCGTGCGCAGCCAGCCGCCGCCGCCGCCGACGTCGCCGCCGCACCAGTCACCTCCGGGGCGCGAGGTCTGGAGCGGGTTCACGGTCGGGCTCGGCCTCATCGTCCTCAACCCGGCGGCCATGGTCACGTGGGTCGTCGTCGTCGGCTCGCACGTCGGCGAGGACATCGAGACCTGGGAGGGCCTGGCCGCCGCCCTCGGGGTCTTCGTCGGCAGCCTGGGCTGGTTCTCGTTCGTCGCCTACGTCGCCGACAAGGGCCGGCGCATGATGGGCGACAAGGCCGTGTGGATCGCGCGGGTCGTCGGCATCGCGCTCGTCGCCTACGGGCTCTACTCGCTCTACCGCTCGGTCGTGCTCTTTCGCGCGTGAGCCGGCGCGGCTGACGCCGACGGCGTCAGTTCTCCTCGAGCGCCGCGAGCAGATCGCCGATGGTCTCCTCGACGCGGACGGCGAGCGCGCGCTTGACCGGCGCGCCCTCCTCGGCGATGAGCGCCGACAGGCGGCGCGCGGCGCCGGCGATCTGCCCGCGCAGGCGCTCGGCGCGCTCGTCGTCGTCGACCGGGAACGCCGCCTCCTTGAACGTCTTGTTCAGATACGGGACGTCGGCGCCCTCGTCGAAGGCGACGGTGCGGATCGTGGCGAGCGTCTCCTCGTCGGCGGCGCCGCGCTCGGTCGCCTTCTCGACGAACTGGACCGCGGCGAGCGACGGGATCGGCGCGGTGGGCTCGCTGCGCGCGCGCTCGAGCACCTTGGGCGCGCTCGACTCGAGGAAGCGGTAGCTACCGAGGAGCTTGTCGACGGTCGAGCGACGGAGGTGGAGCTCCTTCCGGCAGTACGCGTCGAAGTCGGTGAAGCCCCAGCGCTGCCACGACGCTTGCTTCTGCACGCGAGCGAGCGCGTCGGCGAGCTCGATCCACGTGCGCTTGAAGGCGCGCGCCTTGGCCAGGGTGTCGGCGCGCTCGGGGTCGTTCTGCACGGCGAGGAGCTGGTCCTCCATCGCGCGGTCGGTCTTGGTGATGATCTTGGAGCCCACGGGATCGCACCCTACGGTTCCGGTCTGATCCCGTCAGAAATCCGTGGACGCCGCGAACGATCACCGGGGCTTGCGCGCGGCACGGGATTTGATGAGATGGGGCGGATGCTCCGCCTCGCGATGCTCGCGTGCCTGACCCTCGCGGGTGGGTGCGTCTTCGCGGCGAGCGAGCAGGGCGCCGATCTCGGCCCCGACGACGACGTCCGCGGCAGCGACGCCTGCTTCGACGACACCGACTGCCTCCTCGCCGGGCCGTCGTGCTGCGAGTGCCCGAGCTTCGCCGTCGGCCTCGCCGGCGGCTGGGGCGATGCGTGCGAGCAGGTCGACTGCCCGCTGCCGCCCTCGTGCCCGGCGCTGGTCGCGCGCTGCCAGGGAGGCGTGTGTGCGGCGGCGTGCGCGCCGGCGACCTGTGACCTCTCGTGCCCGACCGGCTTCGCCGTCGACGCGGCCGGATGCACGACCTGCGCGTGCGCGGGTGGTGGCGCGCAGCCCGCCTGCGAGCTCGACGCCGACTGCGTGCGCACGCCCGCCGACTGCTGCGGCTGCGCGCGCGGCGGCGCCGACACCGCCGTGCCCGCCGACACGCTCGGTGGCTTCGTCGACGGCCTCGGCTGCACCGGCAACGAGTCGTGCCCCGGCGTGTCGACGTGCGAGGCGGGCGACGAGCCGCGCTGCGTGGGCGGACAGTGCATGCTGGTCGGGGGCGGCGATCCGTCGCCGCCGTCCGACGAGTGCGGGCGCCCGGAGCTGCCGCCGTGCCCGTCCGGCACGGTCTGCGTCATCAACGCGGACGGGGCCGAGGTCGGGACCGGCCGGTGCGCTCCGCCGTGAACGCGGGCACGGGCACGAGCACGGGCAAGCGCGCTATACTCGCGGCCACATGAGCTCAGGCGGAAAACCAGGCGCGCCCACACGTTTGGGTGGGTCGGGGACGGGATCGGGGACCGCTCATCCCGCGGCCGGCTCGTCGGCGGGCATGCCGGCCGCCGGCTCGTCCACCGAGATGGGCGCGGCCGCGGACGGCGCCGAGGCGTCGCTGGTCGGCGAGGTGCTCGACAACCGCTACCGCGTGCTCAAGAAGCTCGGCGAGGGCGGCATGGGCGAGGTCTACGCCGCCGAGCACATCCACATCGAGAAGAAGGTCGCGATCAAGCTCCTGCGACCCGAGATCGTGTCGAACCAGGAGGCGGTCTCGCGCTTCCGCCAGGAGGCGCGCTCGGCGTCGTCGATCGGTCACCGCAACATCATCGGCATCGACGACTTCGGTCAGCTGAAGGACGGGCGCATCTACCTGTGCATGGAGCTGCTCGCCGGCGCGCCGCTCAACGACATGATCAAGGAGCCGATGGCTCCCGATCGGCTGCTCAACATCCTCATCCAGACCGGGCACGGCCTCGCCGCGGCGCACGCGAAGAACATCGTGCACCGCGACATGAAGCCGGAGAACATCTTCGTCACCATCGGGCCGAACAACGAGGACGTGCCCAAGCTCCTCGACTTCGGCATCGCCAAGGTCGCGGGGCAGGACGGCCAGAACAACCTGACGCGCACGGGCACGATCTTCGGCACGCCGTTCTACATGGCGCCGGAGCAGGCGCTCGGGCAGGGCGTCGACGGCCGCGTCGACGTCTACGCCATGGGCGTCATCATGTACGAGGTCTTCGCCGGCTCGCTGCCGTTCCAGGGCGAGTCGTTCATGGGCATCCTCACCCAGCACATCACGACGGAGCCGGAGCCGGTCGCGCAGCGCGCGGCGAAGGCGGGGCGCAACCTGCCGCCGGGGCTGCCCGAGGTGATCACGCGCTGCCTCGCCAAGGACCCGGAGAAGCGCTACCGCTCGATGGACGAGCTGGTGAACGCGCTCGTCGGCGTCTACCGGACGATGGCGGGCGCGGGCATGAGCTCGTACATGGAGGCGTTCACGCCGCGCACCGGCGCCATGCCCGCGGCGACGGCCGGGCTGGGCGGTGGCCCGACGAGCTCGCCGCCAGGTGGGCCGGGGCCGATGGTGTCGAACCCGGGCATGATGCCGCCGGGCGCGGCGAGCGCGCCGACGATGATGGCCGCGGGGCGCCCGGGCTCGGGCCCGGGGCAGATGCACGGCCCGGGGCCGATGGGACCGCCGAGCGGACCCGGCCCGATGCACGGACCCGGGATGCACGGTCCGGGGCCGATGCATCCGCCGCCCAGCGGGCCGGGCCCGATGCAGCCGCCGTACATGGGCGGCTCGCCGAGCGGCGCGTACGCGGCCGACGGCTCGCAGGTCACGATGCCGAAGCGCGGCAGCAAGGCCGGCATCATCGCGGCGATCGTCATCCTCCTCGTCGTCGGAGGTGGCGTCGCGGCGTTCGTGCTCCTCGGCACCAAGAAGAAGGACGAGCAGGGCGGCGCGGGCACCGGCAGCGATCTCGCGCTGGTCGTCGACGCGGGCGCCGGCGTGGCGACGGGCACCGGCCCGGGCGACGGGACCGGCTCCGGCGACGGGACCGGCTCCGGCGACGGGACCGGCAGCCAGGGCACGGGCGTGGCCACCGGCGGCGACGTCTCCGTCGACGCCGGCACCCAGGCGGTCGAGACCATCGACGCCGGTGCGGTGACGCCACCGCCGACGGAGATCGACGCGGGTGCGGGCGGCGGCGGCGGCGGCGGCGGCGACGTGATCGAGCCGACGAGCGTGCTGGTCAACGTGACGACGCGCGGCGCGACCATCTACGTCGACGGCAAGAAGGTCGGCAAGTCTCCACAGATCGTCAAGGTCAAGCCGGGCCAGACCCGCAAGCTCAAGGTGAAGGCCTCGGGCCACAAGGACGAGACGCTCGAGCTCGACGGCACGAACGACCGCGTCGACGTCACGCTCGAGCGCAAGTCCGGCGGTGGCGGCGGCGGCGGCGGCGGCGGCGGCGGCGGCGGTGGCCCGACGAAGTCCTACTGCGAGCAGAACCCGCTCGACCCGGACTGCGCGCAGTAGGGGCCCGGGGACGCGAACGATGCCGGCGCTCGCGACCTCGATCACATGTAGCTCGACGAGGCCTGCGCGCCGCGCGCCGCCGGGGCAGGCTTCTGGCAAGATCGTCCGGAGGTTCTTCATGAGAGCTCGCCACCACACCGTCCTCACGCTCCTCCTCGTGTTCCTCGCCGCCGCCCTCGCGTCCTCGCCGGCGTGGGCGCAAGGCGACCCGCGCGTCGAGGCACGCACGCACTACATGAACGGCAAGGCTCGGTTCGACGCGGGCGACTTCCGCGGCGCCATCAGCGAGTTCTCGACGGCCGACCGGCTGGCGCCGTCGGCGGTGAACGACTTCAACATCGCGCTCGCGTACGAGCGCCTCGACGACGCGGGACAGGCGGTGCGCTATTACCGCTCGTACCTCGACCGGATGCCCAACGCGCCCAACCGCGCCGAGGTCGAGGCGGCGCTCGCGCGGCTCGACGCGGCGGCCAAGAGCGCCGCGCAGAAGGCCGACGCCGAGCGCCTCGCCGCCGAGGAGGCGCGTCGAGCCGAGGAGGCGCGTCGCCTCGCCGAGGCGCAGGGTGGCGGGGCCGTCGGTGGCGGCGTCGGTGGCGGCGCGATCGTCGGCACCGACGTTCCGAGGACGACCTACGCGCCCACCGGCGATCCCGATCTCGACCGCGTCGCGGCGGTCGACCTGGCCGTCATGCGCGGCGCGTCGCCCCTGCCTGCGTACTCGGGCGGCGCGGCGGCGGCCGGCGGCGGCGCGGCGGCGGGTGCCGGTGGCGCGGCGGGAGGCAACGGCGCTCCACCACCTCCGCCCGGCGGCGGTCCGGATCCGGGCGCGAAGAAGCAGCAGAAGCCGTTCTACAAGAGCCCGGTGTTCTGGGTCGTGGCCGCGGTCGGGCTCTACGTGCTCATCGTCCTCGCGCAGGACGACACCTCGAACGCGCGCCTCACGACGCCGCTGGTCGACGGTCCCGCGCCCGACTCGGCGCGCGGCGGTGGCGCGACGCTGTTCCGCTTCTGACCCTCGGGGGTCGGCGTGGTACAACGCGGGCCCATGCGGCCGACAATGAGGAGCCTGCTCGTCCTGGCCTTGGCGTGCGCGGGGTGCGTCGACAAGGCGCCGCCGGCGCCGCCGGTCGATCCGGCGCTGGTCGCCGAGAACCTGCTCACGGCGCCGCCCGCCGACCTCGGCAACCCGATCGGCGCGGTGTTCGACGGCAAGATCACGTACCTCGGCAACACGGTCGAGCGCGCGCAGGTCGCGCCGGGCGACAAGGTCGTGATCACGCACTACTGGCAGGTCAACGTGCCGCCGGGCAAGGACTGGAAGGTGTTCTCGCACCTCGTCGGTGACGACAACAACTTCGCCAACGTCGACCTGACCGACATGCGCAAGGGCCACACCTCGGACAAGTGGGCGGCCGGCCAGATCATCCGCGATCCGCAGACCTTCATCCTGCGCAAGGACTGGCGCTCGCCCACGGCCCGGCTCGTCGTCGGCATCTACAAGAAGGGCGGGCACAAGATCACCGACCGCATGGACGTGAACGGCGGCGAGGTGAAGGATCGCGCGCTCACGGTCGCGACGTTCACGATCGACGTGTCGAAAGCGGCGCCCTTGCCCGGTCAGCTCGTCGTGAAGAAGGCGACCGGGCCGATCACCATCGACGGCAAGGCCGACGATCCGGCGTGGGCGAACGCCGCCGCCACGGCCGCGTTCCAGACCGCGGAGGGCGGGCCCGAGCCGCGCGGACCGACGTCGGCGAAGATCACGTGGGACGACGAGCACCTCTACCTGTTCGTGTCCGCAGACGACGACGACGTGAAGAGCGAGTACACCAAGACCGACGACACGATCTGGAAGGCGGACGTGATCGAGGTGTTCATCGACGCCGACCAGAACGGCAAGGGCTACGTCGAGCTGCAGGTGAGCCCGCAGAACGTCCAGTTCGACGCATGGTTCCCGACGGTGCGGCCCGAGAGCGATCTCGCGTATTCGGCGGGCATGAAGACGGCGGTGAACGTGCGCGGCACGCTCAACCAGTCCGGCGACGACGACCAGGGCTGGGACGCGGAGTTCGCGATCCCGCTCGCCGCGGTCAAGGGCGGCGACAGCGCGATGGCCGTGCGCATCCCACCGCAGCCGGGCGACGTGTGGAAGTTCAACGTCGTGCGGGCCGACTACGGCAAGGACGGCAAGCCGGTCGCGGCCGCGTGGAACCGGATCCGTTTCAGCGACTGGCACTCGCTCGACCGGATGCTGACGCTCACGTTCGCGGACGCGGCCGGCGGCGTGACCCCCGCGGCGACGCCGCCCGCGGCCCCGCCTCCGCCGGTGCCCGAGACGGCGCCCGCGACGCTCTCGCCGCGGCGCGCGGAGCCCGCGGCGGCGTCGAAGTAGCGCGCGTGTTAATGTGAGCAGGATGTCTTCGCGTCGCGCCACGCTGGCGTTCGCCGCGCTCGCGGCCGTCGCGGTCGCCGCTGCCGCTGCCGCGTGTGGTCCTGGCGGCCCGCGCCGCGTCGGGGGCCAGCCGAGCTGGCGCGCCGGCGATGGCGACGGCAGCGGCAGCGCCAGGGTCGTCTCGAACGAGCCGATCGAGCTCGCCCCGGCCTCGCCCGCCGTGGCGTCGTACAACGATCCGCCGCGGACGCCGGCGCCGGCCTCGCCGCTGGGCGACGCCGTGGTCTCCGAGGTCACCGCGCTCGCGATCTCGGCGTCCCTGGCGGTGCCGGTCGCCGACGGCCGGCTGTTCGAGGCGGCGCGCCAGATCGCGACGGTGGTGCCGGCGGAGGGCGTCATCCCGTACCCGCTCGTCGAGTTCGCGCTCCAGCACAACGGCATCGTCGAGCCGTCGCCGCACCTGCTGGTGGTCTGGGGCCCGGCGGACGATCCGAACCTCATCGTCGAGCAGCTCCGGCCGCGCCTGATCGAGGCGCTCGAGACCGACCCGATCGCGCGCATCGGCGTGGGCGCGGCGCGGCGCGACGGCGGCGACGTCGTCGTGGTCGCGCTGCAGACGAGCTACGTCGAGCTCGCGCCCGTGCCGCGCCGGCTCGCCGCCGGCGAGCGCGTCATGCTCGCCGGTCGCATCCACGGTGCGTTCAAGGACCCCGAGGTCTACGTCACGCGAGACGACGGCTCGGTCGAGCGGCTCGCGATGCGCGCGATGGAGGGTGGGCGCATCGCGGCGGAGATGAGCTGCAGCGGCCGGCGGGGCCGGCAGCAGGTCGAGATCACGGCGAGCGACGCCACGGGCTCGACGGTGCTCGCCAACTTCCCGGTGTGGTGCGACGAGGCGCCGCCGACGCGGATCACCGCGCGCGTGGCCGAGGACGACGTCGAGCCGGTCAAGACCGTGGCCGACGCCGAGGCCCGCATGCTGGTGCTCGTCAACCGCGATCGCGCGGCGGCCAACCTGCCGCTGCTCCAGCCCGACGCGCGGGTGGCGGCCGTCGCGCGCGCCCACAGCCGCGAGATGCGCGTCACCGGCGTCGTCGGCCACGTGTCGGCGACGACCGGGACCGCGGCCGATCGCGTGAAGGTGGCCAGCATCAAGACCGGGCTCGTGCTCGAGAACATCGCGCGCGCGTACGGCATCGCCGAGGCGCAGGCGGGGCTCATGAACAGCCCCGGTCACCGGGCGAACCTCCTGTCGCGATCGGCGACCCACGTCGGCATCGGCATCGAGCTGGGCGAGGAGGTCGCGAACCGGCGCGAGCTGTTCGTGACCCAGGTGTTCATCCGCATCCCGCCGCCGGTCGATCCCGTGCTCGCGCAGACGCGCGTGCGCGAGCAGCTGCGCGCGGCCGGCAAGTTCGCCGACGACGCCGCGCTCGATCGCATCGCGACGGTCTACGCGCAGGGGCTCGCCACCGGCGTGCCCCAGGCCGACGCGGCCAAGCGCGCGTCGCGCGAGCTCGACAACGTCGCCGCCAAGTTCACGCGGGTCGCCAGCATGGTCACCGCGATCTCCGACGTCGAGGCCGTGGACGCGCAGGCGTTCCTGGGCGGCGCGCCGCACACGCACGTCGGCATCGGCGTCGCGCAGGGCGATCACCCGGACCTCGGTCCGGGCGCGCTGCACGTCGTCGTTCTGCTCGCGGTCGCCCGCTGACGGTGACGATCGGGGAGACCCGGCGGCAGCGGGCGGCGCGGGCCCCCCTCGCCCGTGCTCAAACAGTCCTCGCTTGACGAGAGCGCGAGCGGTCGTGCCCGTGCGGACGGTCTTGCGGCTGGCGCCGCGCACGCGACCGCGGTGCTCCATCGGGGAGCTGCGGAACTGCGCGCGGGCGAGGGGGCCCACGCCACCCTCGCCGCCTCGGAGCCCATCGAAGCACACCCTCGCCGCGGCCGCGGATGTCACTCGAGTGATCTGTCGAGCGAACCCCGAACGTCCCCGCCTCGCCGAGTCGAATCCTGGTGCTCCCTTGCTCGCACGCTCTCCGCCTCTCCGGCGCCGCGGGTTGTCGTCCCGGAAACCACTCGGACGACGCGGATGGCCGCGACGGCGTTGCCGTGAACGCCCGTGGAGGGAGCACGGAGGCGGCGAGGGCGACGTGGGCCCCCTCCGCCCGCGCGCAGTTCCGCAGCTCCCCGATGAAGCGCCGCCCTCGCGCGTGCGGCGCCAGCCGCAAAGTGGTCCGGGTGAACACGACCGCCGGCGTTCTCGCCAAGCGAGGACTGTTTGAGCACGGGCGGATGGGGGCCCACGTCGGCCGCTGCCGCCGGCGCCTGAGGTCCGCACCACCCCGCGCAGTAGGATCTTCGTCGCCGCCGTCGTCGCCCCGGAAACCACTCGGACGACGCGGGTGGCCGCGACGGCGTCTCCGTGAACGCCCGTGGAGGGAGCACGGAGGCGGCGAGGGCGACGTGGGCCCCCTCCGCCCGCGCGCAGTTCCGCAGCTCCCCGATGAAGCGCCGCCCTCGCGCGTGCGGCGCCAGCCGCAAAGTGGTCCGGGTGAACACGACCGCCGGCGTTCTCGCCAAGCGAGGACTGTTTGAGCACGGGCGGATGGGGGCCCACGTCGGCCGCTGCCGCCGGCGCCTGAGGTCCGCACCACCCCGCGCGCCACGATCGCCGCCGTCGTCGGCGCGCTAGCCCCGGAGGCTCGTGACCTCGAGCTCGTCGGCCCACGCGTAGAGCTCGGCGCCGGTGCCGCGCGGCATGGCGCCGACGCGAGCGACGTTCGCGGGCGTCGCGGCCCCGCCGAGGAGCCAGGCCGGCAGCTCGTCGACGGCCACGCCGCTCGCGAGCGCCACCAGGTCGACGACCGCGCGCACGTCGTCGGCGGTCGTCGCGCCGGCGACCGGCGGCGTCAGGCCCGAGACCAGGAGCGTCGGGATCCAGCTCTCGGCGATCACCACCGTCGATGGGCCGATCGCGCCGTGGACGCCGCCGGCCTCGTGGATCGCCGTCACCGCGCGCGCGAGGCGCTTGAGCAGGCGGATCGTGTCCTTCGCGTCGAGCGGGGGCAGGCGGCGGTCGGCGCCCGTGTCGTCGCCGAGCGGCGCGCCCGACGGCGCCTCGAAGACGGCGGTGCGCGTCGCGCGGTCGTACGACAGCGCGCGCTGCAGGAACGGCGTGCCGGCGCGCGCGAGCGCGAGGAAATGTGCGATCGCCGCGTCGGCGTCGGCGTCCTCGGCGAAGCGCTCGATCACGACCGAACGATCGAGCACGCGATCGACCGCGCGGTAGAGCCGGGACACCGCCGTCTGCCCGAGCGGCGTCTCGAACTGGTAGCGCCCGGTCTCGGCCGGCGCCGGATCGTCGGCGGCGAGCTCGGCGATCGAGTGCGGGCGGCTGTCGCGGCGCGGCCGCGGCAGCGCGACGGCGGGGCCGGAGCGGTCGCCGAGCTGGAGCTCCTCGAGCTCCGTGCGCAGCTCGGCGATCGAGCCGTGCCGCTCGGTGGGGCTCTTGCGCAGCAGGCGATCGATGATGACGTCCCACCCAGGGGCGACGTCGGCCGCCACCGCGCTCGGCGATGGCGGGGTCTCGCCCAGGTGCTGCGCGACGAAGTCGGGCCCGAGGAACGGCAGGCGCCCGGTGAGGAGCTCGAAGAGCGTCACGCCGAGCGCGTAGAGGTCGGCGGCGATCGTGATCGGCGCGCCGGTGATCTGCTCGGGCGCCATGTACGCGAGCGAGCCGATGAGCCCGCCGGTCTGGGTCTGGCCGAGGTCGACGAGGTGGGCGACGCCGAAGTCGCCGAGCTTGGCCGCGCCGCGGCTGTCGAGGAAGAGGTTGGCCGGCTTCACGTCGCGATGGACGACGCCGCGGTGGTGCGCCAGCTCGAGGCCGCCGAGCAGCTCCAGCGCCAGGCGGCGCACCTGGGCGCCGCCGAGGCGGTCGCCGGCGGCGAGGCGCTGCGCGAGCGAGCCGCCCGGCAGGTACTCCATCACCAGGAAGCCGTGATCCAGCGAGACGTCGTAGACCTCGATGAGCGCCGGGTGGCGCAGCGCCTGGGCGAGGCGGCTCTCGCGCACGAAGCGCTCGTACGCCGCGCCGCCGCGCGCGCCGGCGGCGAAGAACATCTTGAGCGCGACCGTCTTGCCCGTGATCTCGTCGACGGCGCGGAACACGCGCCCGGCGGCGCCGGCGCCGAGCAGCGCGACGAGCCGGTAGCGGCCGGCGACGACCTCCTTCTCGCCGGTGGGCGCCGGCTGCGCGGCGCGCGCGGCGCGGAGGAACTGCGGCAGGTCCGCGGGCGTGTCGGGGGCGACGCGGCGGAGCTCGAGCAAGGTCGTGCGCGCCGCGTCGGAGAGGCCCATGGCGGCGAGCGAGACCACGAGGTGCCGCTTCGCCTCGGCGGCGACGGCGTCCGAGGCGGGCGGCCGCGTGGCCTCCTGCAGGTGGCGCGCGGCGGCGTCGTGGCTGCCGCGCCGACCGAGGATGCGGCCCAGGCGCAGGTGGACCTCGGGCCGCTCGTCGCCGACGACGAGGTCGAGCGCGCGCTCGAGGACGCGCGCGGCCTCGCGATCGCGTCCGGCGCCCTCGAGCAGCCGGGCCGCGTCGAGATCACGGTGGGCGCGCGTGTAGTGATCGATCGCGCGCTCGACCTCGCCCAGCCGCTCGGCCAGCTCGGCGGCGGGGCCGTGCCGGCGCTGGCGAGCGAGCACGTCGAGCGCGACGCGCGCGCCGTCGTCGGTGGCGGCGAGCGCCCGGCCGAGCTCGTCGACCAGCGGCTCGTCCTTGGCCTCGATCGCCGCGCGCAGCGCCTTCGCCGGATCGCCGGCCGCCTGCCAGGCGTGGGCGGCGGCCGTGAACTCCCAGATCCGCTCCCACAGCGCGGCAGCGCGCGCGTGGTCACCGGCGGCGGCCGCGGCGCGCGCGGCGTCGGCGTGCCGGCCGGCGGCGGAGAGCGCGTCGGGGTCCTCGTTGATCGGCACGCGTTCAGATGGTACACGGCCCGGGCCCATGAAGAACAACAGCGCTCATCGCTCCATCCTCGTCGTCGGCTCGGTCGCGCTCGACGACATCGACGGACCGTTCGGGATGCACCGCGACCTGCTCGGCGGGTCGGCGTCGTTCATCGCGCGCGCCGCGTCCTACTTCACCCGGGACGTCAGCGTGGTGGCGGTCGTCGGCGACGACTTCCCGGCCCACCACGTCGACGAGATGACCGAGCTCGGGATCGACACGACGGGGATCGAGCGCAAGTCAGGCGAGACCTTCCACTGGGTCGGCAAGTACGCGCCGGACCTCGCGACCCGCGAGACCCTCGACACGCGCCTCGGCGTGTTCGCCACGTTCCAGCCCCTGCTGTCGCCGCGCCAGCGCAAGGCCGATCTCGTCTTCCTCGGCAACATCCACCCCACGCTCCAGCGCGACGTCGTCGAGCAGACCGAGCGCCCGCTCCTGGTGGCGCTCGACACCATGAACTTCTGGATCGGCGGCCACCGCGTCGAGCTGGTCAAGACGCTGGCCCGCGTCAACACGCTGCTCCTCAACGACGAGGAGGCGCGCCAGCTCGCCGAGGAGCACAACCTGTGCAAGGCGGCGGCGCGGATCCTCGAGATGGGGCCGACCTCGGTCGTCATCAAGCGCGGCGACGCGGGCGCGCTCCTGTTCTACCCGGGCGGCGTGTTCGGCGTCCCGGCGCTACCGCTCGAGGACGTGCGCGATCCGACCGGCGCCGGCGACAGCTTCGCCGGCGGCTTCATGGGCTACCTGGCCTACGCCGGCAACTTCGAGCCGCAGACGGTGCGCACCGCGATGATCGTGGGCAGCGTGATGGCGTCGTTCGCCGTCGAGCAGTTCTCGGTCGACGGCCTGCGCGGGCTCGACGCCGGGAAGATCCAGTCCCGCTTCGACCGCTTCGCCGAGCTCACGCACTTCGAGCGGGTGCGGCTGTAGGCATGTTCGGGGCGACCACGGTCGCCCAGAGCCCGGCCACGCCGCCCACCGCCCAGATCGCGGCCGGGATGGTCAAGACGACCATGCGGGCGCGACCGGCGAAGAGCGCGTCGGAGAACTGGTCCCACGTGAGATACCGGCCGTAGCCGTACAGCTCGTCGAAGGTCGGCGCGCCCATGATGTTGATCATGTGGAGCGCGATGGTCAGCGGGATCATGAAGGTGAGCGCCATGCCCATCGGCCGCAGGACGAGGCCGAAGGTGTCCCATGGCCCCTTGGGCGCCGCGATCGACAGGCCGGCGGCGGCGGCGACGAGCGCCATGCCGAAGAGGTTCCACATCGAGAGGAAGCGCACGGCGAGGTGATGGCCGAAGCCGTCGAGCGAGGCGGTGAGCAGACTCTGGTCGAAGAGGTCGCGGTCGTGGCGGACGAGCTGGAACTCGGCGGGCAGGTGGGGGCGCGCGTCGGTGTGGGGCAGCGCCATGCCGATCACGACGAGCACGGCGCCGGCGACGACCAGCCAGCGCGCGTTGGCGTCGCGCGGCTTCATCGCGCGCACGGCGACGCCGGCGGCGGCCAGCGGGTAGCCCAGCGAGAGGAACCACGCGGTCTTCTCGGGCATGCCACACGAGCGCCCGAGCGGCGCGAGCGCGAAGAGGAGGACGGCGAAGCCGCCGGCGGCGAGCGTGCCGGCGACGGCGGCCGGCGGCAAGATCCTGCCGAGCGGCGTGGCCAGGGCGACGCCGATGACCGCGCAGATCGCGGGCAGGACCAGCGCGAAGGTCGGCCCCTTGCCGGCGACCGACCACATCGCCTTCGCGCTGGTGAAGTCGAGGTTGACCGGCAGGATCGCGGCGACGCCGAAGAAGACGGCGCCGATGATCGCGAGCAGCCGCAGATCGCTGCCACCCTCGAGGCCGAGCCACCGGATCCCGAGGAAGCGATCACCCATGAGGTTGATCTCGCCGTCCTCCTCGGTCATGCCCCCGACCGGCCGGCCGAGCTGCTGCGCGAGCTCCGGGTCCTCGAAGTCGGCGCCGCACGACTTGCAGCGCCGCGCGTCGCGCGCGTTCTCGCGATCGCAGATCGGACAGGTGATCGAGGTCGCCGCCATACGCCTACGCGGCGTCGCCCGCGGCCTCGGCGCCGTCGGGATCCGGCGCGCGCGGGGCGTAGAACTCGGCGATGAGCTTGTCGTCGAACTCGTCGGCGAAGCGGCCGACGCCGGAGACCATCACCGCCAGCTCGTGGGCGTCCATGCCCTTGCGCGAGCGGCCGGCGTGGAGCACGACCCAGCCGTCGGGCTGGATCGCGAACGAGGCCATGCCGCCCATGAACGCGTTGTGCTCGAGCAGGCGCTTGTAGAACACGTCGGTCTTCTCCGCGGGCGGCTTGCGGAAGAGCGGTGCGATCACGACGATGGCCTGGCCGGCGACGCCGACCATCACGAAGGCCGAGCCCCACTGCATGCGGAAGAGCCCGTTGTCCATCGGCTCCGCCTTTTCGCGCAGGCCGGCCTGTGTGAGTAGCTCCTCGAGCCCCAGGAAGTCCGACATGCGCGGACTATAGACCCACGTCCGGGGGCGTGGTTCGATGCCGCCGTGGCAAATCGCAGCCTGTGGGCCTGGGGGACCGTCGATCGGTTTCCGGACGACGCCGCGCGCAGGCGGCTCGCCGGCATGGCGCGGATGCTGACCGGCGGCGTCGAGGCGACGCTCTTGCCGCTCCCGCGGGACGAGGACGCGCGTGTGCCCGAGCCGCGCGTCGCGGCGCCGGCGTCGCTCGCGGCGATGGCGTCGGCGGAGCCGCGCGATCGCGCGCTCCACGCCCACGGCCGCGCGTATCCGGATCTGGTGCGCGGCTTCCGCGGCGACTTCGCGGCGGCGCCCGACGTGGTGCTGCGGCCGGCGAGCGCCGCCGGGGTCGCGGCGTGCCTCGACTGGTGCAGCGCGGCGCACGTCGCGTGTGTCCCGTTCGGCGGCGGCACCAGCGTGGTGGGCGGCGTCGAGGTCGCCGCCGACCGGCGCGGCGCGTTCGCGGGTGTGGCGTCGCTCGATCTCGAGCGGCTCGACACGCTGCACGAGGTCGACGCGGCGTCGCTCGCGGTGCGCGCCGGCGCCGGCTTCCGCGGCCCCGCGCTCGAGCGCGCGCTCGGCGAGCACGGGCTCACCCTGCGCCACTACCCGCAGTCGTTCGAGCACTCGACCCTCGGCGGCTGGATCGCGACGCGCGCCGGCGGGCATTTCGCCACCGGCCCGACGCACATCGACGACTTCGTCGAGAGCATCACCGCGGTCACGCCACGCGGCGTGGTGAGCACGCGAAGGTTGCCGGCGTCGGGCGCCGGCCCCGCGCCCGAGCGGCTCTGGATCGGCTCCGAGGGCGCGCTCGGCGTCATCACCGAGGCGTGGATGCGGGTGCAGCACAAGCCGCGGTTCCGCGCCTCGGCGTCGGTGAAGTTCAAGACCACGCTCGCCGGCGCGATGGCGGCGCGGGCGCTCGTGCAGGCGGGGCTGCGTCCGGCCAACTGCCGGCTGCTCGACCCGGCGGAGTGCCTCTTGCACCAGGTCGCGCTCGACGGGACCGCGGTGCTGCTCGTCGCGTTCGAGTCGGTCGACCACGATCAGGGGCCGGCGCTGGCGCGCGCGCTCGAGCTCGTGCGCGATCACGGCGGCGCGGTGGCGAGCGGGCCGACCATCGTGACCGAGGGCGACGAGGCCGGCGGCGCGGGCGAGGCCGGCACCTGGAAGAAGGCGTTCGTCGACGCGCCGTATCTGCAGTCGGCACTCGTGTCGATCGGCGTCATGGCCGACACCTTCGAGACCGCCTGCACGTGGGACCGCTTCGACGCCTTCCACGCCGCCGTGACCACTGCCGCCCAGGACGCGCTCCGGCGCACCGTCGGCGGCGGCCTCGTCGCGTGCCGCTTCACCCACGTCTATCCGGACGGACCCGCCCCGTACTACACGTTCATCGGGCCGGCGCGCGTCGGTGACGAGCTCGCCGTCTGGCGCGAGGTGAAGGGCGCCGTCTCCGAGGCGCTGCACGCCGCCGGCGGCACGATCACGCACCATCACGCCGTCGGGCGCACACACCGCCCCTGGTACGATCGCGAGCGCCCCGCGCTCTTCGGCGACGTCCTCCGCGCCGCCAAGCAGACGCTCGATCCCGCGGGGATCTTGAACCCCGGCGTCCTGGTCGACTGATCAGTAGCCCGGTGGCGCCGACGGGCCGGCTGGCCCGGGCGCCGGATACGCCGGGTAGACCGGCGCGGTCGGTGTGGCGGCCGGTGGCGTGTCGCGGCGACCGAGCGGGATCGTGAGCGTCGCGGCGAGGCTCGGGCCGTACTTCGCGGGCAGGCCGTGCACGACCTGGTAGATCGTCAGCCCGGCGCGGAAGCCGCCGCCGAGCTCGAGGTCCCCGCCGGCGGAGAGCACGGTGTTGAACGAGCCCTCCTCGACGTCGTCGCCGATGTCGACGCCGACCTCCGTGCCCTTCTGCTCGATCGTCGGGTGGTTGCGGAACGAGAGGCCGCCCCAGAAGGTCATGTTGCCGGAGCGGAACGTCGGCACCACGCCGACCGCGAGCTGCGAGATCGACGCGCGATCCTCGCGCACCACCGTCCACTGCACGCCGCCGCAGTTCATCACGCAGGTCGAGTACTCGATCCAGGGCACGCTCCAGAACACGAGCTCGCTGTTGATGCCGACGGTGAGGTTCGGGTTGCTCGTCGGGATCATGCCGGCGAGCGTGAAGCCCCAGCCGCGGACGTTGCCGCCCTCGACGTCGGGCTGCGTCTCCTTGATCTTCTTCGCGGTCGAGTCGAAGCCCTCGGCGTAGAGGAGCCCGAGCGCCACGTGCTGGCCGACGCGCAGGCGCATGTTGCCCTCGGCCTGCGTGCCGGGGACCTCGACCGCGGCGGTGTCGTCGGTCGATCCCAGGGTCGTGTGGGCCAGGCTCGACGCGCCGATCGTGATCTCGCCGGGCGTCTCCATCGGCGCGCCGTTGCGCAGGGTCGGCGTCATGTGCGGCACGAGCGCGGCCCGGTTGACGCGGTTGACGTTGCAGGCCGCGATCGTCGCGAGGGCGAGCGCGGCCAGGAGGAACGGACGAGTCGACGTGCGCATGGCGATCACCCCGACGCCGATCATGCCACGACGGCCGGCGGCGGCGGCGCCTTCCCGCGCCCGGCGTGAGCTATCCCTCAGCCGGCGGCACCTCGCGCGGCGGCGGCGGCCGCGTCGCCGTGAGGTCCACCTGGCCGGCGATGACCGCGACGCGCGCGCCGAGGCGAAGGAGCGCGACGCCCTGCCGCAGGGCGAGGAGCGCCAGGGCGCCGCCGCCGCCGAGCATCGCGCGGCCCTGCGCGAGCCACGCGAACGCGAGCGAGATCCCGACGAAGAACAGCCAGTAGACGCCGACGTGCAGGAGCGCCACGGGGCGGCGGAAGACGTAGCCGGTCGCGCGGAACGCGGCGCGCGTCGCGCCCAGGGACTCGTGGGTCGGACGGCGCAGCACGAGCTCGGCGCGCGCGTAGTCGATCACGGTGGACACGATCACGTGGGCGATCGCCGCCGGCAGGAGCCCGACCAGGAGCGGGACGACGAGCTCACCCACGGTGAGCGCGTACTCGAGCTCGGTCGCGATGTGGTCGAGCCCGAGGAACAGGAGGAAGAGGACCGGGAGGTGGTAGAGCGCGGTGACGAGCGCCAGGCGCGCGAACACGAGGAAGTGGCTGGCGCCGCCGGCGCCGAAGCAGCGCGCGGTCTCGGTGCGCCCGCGTGGCCGCTCGGTGAAGACCGAGAGCACGCCGCCGGCGAGGAACCAGCCGATCATCACCCACGCGATCACCGCGCCCACCGCGACCCAGCGCACCGAGAAGAAGACCGCCTCCGCGTTGCCCAGGACCTCGAGGAGCGCGATCAGATCGCCGTCGACCGCGTCGTCGAAGAGCGGCCGGTGGGCGAAGGCCTCGGCGAGGATCTGCATGATGATGATGCCGGCGCCCCACGCGACGAGCAGGTGGATGACGAAGAGCGCGAGCAACATGCCGGTGTACTGCGACACGGCGCGCACGCCGCTACGCACGAGCTGGCCCAGGCCCGGGATCACGGCGCCACCGCCTGCATGAGGCCCTGCGTCCAGAAGACGATGCGCGAGCTCGCGCGCCACGACGCGTCGGTGTTCGGCGTCAGCCGGACCCGGTCGTCGAGCGGGTTGGCCGCGAGCAGCACCTTGCGCTCGGGATCGATGGCCACCTCGACGATCGGCGCCGAGCGCGCGAACGTGAAGCGATGCCAGCGGCTGCCGTCGCGCGCGTCCCAGCGCTCGACCTCCCGGCTGCCGTCGGCGAAGCGGAGCTCGACGTCGACCGGCACCGGCACGACGCCGAGGTTGACGACGACCACGTCGCACGTCCAGCCGCCGGTCTTCTCGGCCGCGGTCACCAGGTTCCGACGCTCGCCCTCACCGAACACGCCGCGCGGCGCGTGCGCGGGGTTGCACTCGGCCGATCGCACCGCGAAGTCGACGCCGCCGGGCTGGTAGAACGCCGGCTGCCAGAACCACGCGAGGTCCTCGCCCACGGTGGCCTCGAGCGCCTGGAGCAGGTCGCCCCCGTCGGGGTGCTGGAACGCGTGGGTCTGGGCGTAGCGCTTCATCGCCTCCGCGAACGTCTGGCTGCCGACGACGTTCTCGAGCGTGCGCAGCGCCGCCATCGTCTTGCCGTAGGTCACCGACGCGTAGCCGTCGAAGTCGACGAACGCGTAGGCCGCCGTGGCGATCGGCGTCGGCACCCGGTAGGCGTCGCGATCGATCGCGCGACGCAGCCGGAACACCTCGGCCGACCAGCCCTTCCACGAGAGCGCGCTCGCCTTCTGCCCGTACATGCGGTGCATCACGACGGCGTCGGCCCACTCGTTCACGCCCTCGTCGAGGTAGCCGGCCTCGACCTCGTTCGAGGCGAGGATGCCCTGGAACCAGTTGTGCCCGACCTCGTGGATGGTCACGTACTCGGGCACGCGGATGCCGTCGCGCACGAGCACGTGGTCACCGGCGGTGGTCACGAGGGTCGGGTACTCCATGCCGCCGGCGCCGCCGGCGTCGGGCGGCGGATCGACGATCGTCATGATCGACCACGGGTAGGGGACGAAGAGCTCGCTGAAGTGCTCGACCGCGCCGATCGCCGCGGCCAGGTGACGGCGGGCGAAGGCGCGCTGGCGCGGCCGGTGCACGACACGCACGATCACGTCCTTGCCGTCGACCCTGGCCACGCCGCTCATCACCTCCATGTACGGATCGATCATCCACGCGAAGTCGTGGACGTCCTCGGCGCGGTAGGCGAGCGTGCGCGTGCCGTCGTCGTGGTCCTGGGCGGCGACGAGCACGCCGGTGGCCGCGACCACGTGGGTCTGGGGCACCGTGAGCGTGACGTCGTACACGCCGAAGTCGGCGAAGAACTCGGTGTTGACGTGGAACGGCTTGCAGTGCCACGTCTCGAAGCCGGGCGTACCGACCCGCACGCCGATCTTGGGGAACCACTGCGCGACCATGGCGAACGCGCCCTGGTAGCCGGTGCGCGCGAAGACGCGCGGCAGCTGCGCGGTGTAGACGAGCTTCACCTCGACGATCGCCCCCGGCTGGACCGGCGCGGGCAGCGGCACCTCCAGCACGGTCTCGTCGGGCCCGACGTAGCGCGCCTTGGGGCGCAGCTCGAGCGCGCCCACCTGGATCGACGACACCTCGATCCATCCCCACGCGCGCTCGTCGGCGGTCTCGCCGCGGTGGCGCCCGCCCGACGAGCGCATGAACAGCGTGGACTCGTTCTTGAAGCCGTTGAGGTAGAGGTGGAAGGGGAGGGTGTCGACGGCGCTGGCGCCGGTGTTGGTCCAGGTGAGGATCGCGGTGGCGTCGAGCTTGCGGGCCACGGCGTCGTAGCGGGCGTCGATCTTGTAGCTCGCGATCCGCGACGAGCGCGGCCCGGGCGTGAGCAGCGCGGGCACGCCGTCCGGCGCCGGGGCCGGGCGCTGGCGCGGCGGGCCGAGCGAGCTCTCGCAGGCGGCGGCGCCCACCAGCAGCGCCGCGCAGAGGAGGAGGGCACGACGGGCTCGCATCTGGCCGACGGCATACCGCGCTCGGCCCCGCCGCGGCAACCACGCCCGGGCTCGCCCTGGCGGCTTGCGCCGGGGCCCGGTTCGCGCGACCGTGGGGACATGCCGGACAAGGCCTTGGACAAGGTCGGTCAGTACCTCGAGCGCTTCGCGAAGGAGCGCGATCTGGCGCTGCCGCCGCTCGGCCCCGACGGCGTGGCCCGCATCCAGCGCGGCTCCGCGGTCGTGAGCGTCCACGTGCTCGCCGATCAGGGGGTGATCCTGTTCCTCGCGCGCGTCGCCGATCGTCCGCGCGAGGACGACGCGGACCTCCTGCGGCAGCTCCTCACCGCGTCGTTCACGGCCACGGGCGACGCGGCGTTCGCGCTGCACCCCGAGAGCGGCGACGTCTACCTGCGGATCCTGCGCTCCGTCGACGGCCTCGACTACGAGGAGCTCGAGGACCTGCTGCACACGATCGCGACCGTCGCCGATCACTGGGACGATCGGTTGAAGCTCGTCCAGAACGCCTGACGTCATGGAGATGCGCGAGCGGTTGCCCTTGCCCGACGCGGGCGCGACCGCGGCGGCGGGCGAGGCGCTGGGCCGGCTCGTCGCCGGTGGCGACGTGATCGCGCTCGTCGGTGAGCTCGGCGCCGGCAAGACGTCGTTCACGCGCGGGCTCGCGCTGGGCGCCGGCGTCGATCCCGACGACGTCGCCAGCCCGACGTTCGCCCTGGTCAACGAGTACGAGGGGCGGGTCGCCGTCGCCCACGCCGATCTCTATCGCCTCGAGCGCGAGCGCGAGCTCGACGAGATCGGCTGGGACGACCTCGTCGAGCGCGCTGACGCGGTGATCGTGATCGAGTGGGCCGATCGCTTCGCCCACCGGCTCCCCGCCGATCACCTGCGGGTCACGCTCGCTTACGACGGCGACGCCCGCGTGCTCGACGCCGTGGCGACGGGGCCGCGGTCACAGGCGCTGCTCGCGCGCTGGTCCGCGTCGTAGCGGTCACGGAATCTCGACGGGCTCCCGGCGCTCGGCGTAGTCGCCGCTCGCGCCGTCGTTGCCGCGCTTGCCGTACGCGCTCACGTCGGACGCGCCCCGGGCGTCCGATGGTGCGCCGCCCTTGCCGCCCTCGCTGACGGGGACCAGCTTGTAGCGCCGCACCGATGGGTCGACGGTCACGGTGATGTCGCCGCCGTCGCCACCGTTGCCCCCGTTGCCCCCGGCTCCGCTGGCGAGCTGGACTCCGTGGCCGCCCTTGCCGCCATAGGTGCCGACGTGGACCGGCGCCGACTCGCTGGTCACGAACACCTTGCTCCGGCCGTCGCAGCCCACGCGGTAGCGCAGGATCTGGCGGCCGTCGTCGGTGGTCCTGCCGGTCGTCGTGATCTCGACGGTGAGGTCGGGGCCGTCCTCGCCCTTGCGGCCGTGGTAGTACATGCCGCGCGCCGAGTCGAAGTCGTGACCCGTCAGCCCGGCCTTGCCGTGGCACTCGAACGTGTGCTCGATGTCGAAGCTGTAGCCGATCTCGCGCTGGTCGCGGATGGTCTTGTCGTCCCGGTACCAGACCTCGACCATCATCGCGGTCGTCCCGTGGACGATCTTCGTGCCGAACGCCTCGCGGAAGATGGGATCGCCCTGGCCGATGCGCATGGTCGAGCCGTCCTCCAGGGTCGCGGTGACGCTGAGCGACACCTCCGCCTTGGGGCCGCTGGCGCCGGCGGTCAGGCGCAGCGACTCGATCGCGTCGAGGCGCTCGAGGCGGTCGAGCTGCTCGTCCTCCGCCGCTTCCGCCGCCTCCGCCGCCTCCGCGTCGGCCGCGGCCTTCGCGCTGGCGGCCGCGACCTTGACCACCTCCGCGCGGCGCGCGGCGTACGCGTTCAGCTCCGCGTCGTGCTGCGCGGCGCTCTTCCGCGCGGCGCGGTCGAGGTCGCCGTCGACGGTGCAGACCGCGAAGGCATGGAGTGGCTCGAGGGACTTGTGCTCCGTGAGGTAGATCATCCCGTCCAGCAGCAGAATCCCTTGTTGCGCGTCCCACGCGGAGCTGCGCTTCGTCTCGAACTGGGCGTCCTGCTCCAGGTACGTCGACTGATGGCGATCGGGCTGATCCTCGAAGTAGGTGTCGATCTGGCCCGCCGAGATCGTGTACATGCGCTCGAAGCGCGGGAGGTCGCTCTCGACGTAGGCGCAGCGCGCCTGGAACTTGCCCTCGGGAAAGGCCGCCGCGAGCTCGGCCTGGGAGGCCGTCGTCGTCGACTCGATCGTCACCTGCGCGGGGCCCCTGGCCGCCGCCGAGGGCTTGCCGCCGCAGCCAGTCGCCAGGGCCAGCGACGCGCCCGTGCCGAGACACACCCAGGTCCGGAGATCCATCGCCCGAACGTATCACCGCCCGCTCGCGCCTCGCGGGTACGGGACGGTGAGCGCTACCGCGCCGGGCAGGCGCGCGGCAGGAGGAGCGCGTCGCCGTCGTCGGTCCACGCCGTGCGCAGCTGCTTGTTCCCCGAGAGCGTGCGCACGCGGTCGCGGACGAGCTTGCCCCGCTTGCCGGGCGCCGCCTTCACGTGGTGCTCGGGGAGCTTGTGCAGGAGCGCGGGATCGAAGCGCGCGCTCGTGCAGCCGGCGCCGTCGACGGTGACGGTGAGCACGCCGGTCTGGCGCGGCAGCGGCAGCGTGTTGTCGAAGAGGAAGTTGCCGAGCGAGTAGGCGATGAGCCCGCTGCGATAGCGCTCGATGCCCTGCAGCACGTGGGGATGGCTGCCGATGACGAGATCGGCGCCGGCGTCGATGAAGCCGCGCGCCGCGTCGACCTGCCACCTCGACGGCTGATCGGCGTACTCGACGCCCCAGTGCATCGCGACCAGCACCAGATCGTGGTCGGCGCGCGCCTTCGTGACCAGCGGCGTCACCAGCTCGCGCAGCTCGCGCGGCGTGGCGAACGGCAGCAGCGGCTCCTGTTCGCGCTGGGTGCCGTTGCGCACCGTCGTCGCCGCGATGGCGCCGACGCGGCGGCCGCGCACCTCGATGGTCTCGATGCGGAAGCGCGGCTCGTCCCGCGCGGCGCCGATCACGGTGAGCCCGGCCGCCTGGCAGAGGCCCGGCGTCTCGGCCACGCCCTTCGTGCGCATGTCGTAGTGGTGGTTGTTGGCGAGCGAGACGACGTCGATCCCGGCGTCGGTGAGCGTGGCGAGGCGCGACGGTGTGGCGACGAAGCGCATGCGCGTGCCCCACGAGCTCGTCGACGGCGGCGCGGTCATCACCGGCGTCTCCAGGTTCACCATCGCCAGATCTGCGCGCTGCAGAAGCGGCTTCACGCCCTCGAACGGAGGGAACTTCTCCGCCTCGATCGCGGCGAAGCCACCCTCGACGAAGCGGCCGAACATGACATCGCCCGCGAACGCGAGCGTGATGGTGTCGGGCGGTTCGGGTTTCCGATCCGCGCGCGCATCGGCGCAGCCGACCAGGGACACCGCGACCAGGAGGAGACGTCGCACCGAGACGCGAATTTCGCACATCGGGCGCCCTGGCTACCACTGTAGCCAGCCCTGGCTGCCGCGACTGCACCCGGCGAGCGCGCAAGGGTGCGACGCGCCGCGCCCAGGCGCGTCCTCGGGATGGCACGGAGCCTGCTCCTGCGCCGCGCCGTAAGGAGCTCTCAGGACTATGACTTCCCGTTTCATTCTTGCCCTCTCCCTGGTCGCCCCCCTCGCGACCGCCGCCTGCACCGACGTGAGCGTCGAGGACGAGTTCCTCGAGGACGACGTGGTCGACGTCGACGACTCGAAGGCCGACATCGCGGGTGGAACCTACACCTTCTACAGCATCACGCGTGACGCGCGCCGCTGCGCGTTCCCGTACTGCGGCGGTTACTGGCTCGAGCGCGTGAACGCGTCGAGCACGAAGTGCCACGACGGCCGCTACGCCGACCGCTGCTACGTCCCGACGCTCGATACGGCGCGGCTGGGGCTCGGCGAGGCCGCGGTGGAGAAGATCAACGGCGAGATCAGCGCCCTGCGCGAGGGCAACGTGCTCGTGCGCGGGACCTTCGGCCGCCGCACGTACGAGCAGGTCGGCACCTTCGGCGAGTTCCGCCCCACCGAGGCGTGGCTGGGCCAGGGCCCGAACGCGCCGGTGGGCCCGTTCGCGATGGTCGAGGACACCGGCGTGCGCTGCTTCACCTTCCCGTGCAACTCGATGCGCGAGAAGAAGCTGAACAGCTCGGCCAGCGCGTACCTCGCCGAGATCGGCTGGGACGTCTCGGGCGCGACCGAGGAGGCGATCGGCGCCGGCGTCAACGCGCTCGTCGAGAACGCGGTCATCATCGCCGGTGAGCGCTACAGCGTCCGTGGCCCGGGTGGTCGCGGCAAGGCGCGCACCGCGACCAACTTCTACGTCCGCGCGACCGACGAGGCCGAGAAGACCTGCTACGTCGGCGGCTGCTCGGGGCAGATCTGCAGCGAGAACGAGGGTGCGATCTCCACGTGCGAGTGGCGCCCGGAGTACGCGTGCTACCGCGAGGCGACGTGCGAGGTGCAGGACGACGGCCGCTGCGGCTGGACCGCGACGCCCGAGCTCGACGCGTGCCTCGCGAGCCCGCCGCAGGAGTGACGCACCGGTCACCGGCGGCGTAGGCCGCTGGACGCGAGCTCGAAGCGATGCGCTCCGTCGGCGAGGCAACGCTCGCTGACGATCGAGCGCGTCGCCTCGATCTCGACGAAGAACCCGCCGTCGGGGCGGTTGATGTAGCGCACGTCACCCGTGCAGCGCAGGGCGGGGCGGTCGGGGAGGTCGGGGTCGACGCCGTCGTAGGCGACGCGGATCTTGCCGCCGTGGCGGAGCCGCCCGCCGCCGACGCGCAGCGCCTCGAGCGTGGTCTCCTCGCCGTCGGCGCTCGTCGCCGTGCGTCGGGCCATCACCTCGTCGACGCCGTCGCCGTCGAGGTCGATGGCCTCGTAGGTCGCCTCCGGCGGCGCGCCCGGGCGCAGCGCCGAATCGGTGAGCGCGCCGCACGACGGCTGCAGCACGAAGACGGCGCCGGCGACGCTGGCGCCGTCGCGCGCGACGGCGTGGATGATCCATCCGGCGCCGCCGAAGTGTCCGGGCACGCACCGCGCCGTGATCTCGACGCGTGGCTGGAGGCCCCACCGCTCGCGCAGGTGCGTCCCCAGCGCGGGCTCGGGCGGACATGCGACCAGCGCCTCGGATGGCGTCACGCCGCACTGCAGATCGTCGGAGCGATCGGGCGGGCAGCCGCCGAGGCTCGTCACGGTCGCGAGAGCGACCAGGAGCTTCGGCGCGCGCGGCGTCACTCAGCCAAGGATAGCGCGGGCCGTGAACGCGCGCGTGACGTACGGCACGGAGACGACGTCGAGATCGGCGGTGAGCGCATCGATCGCGGCGAGGACACGGGGCAAGGCGGCGCCGGCGGACTCGGCGAGGCGGTTGTGGCTGCGCCAGAGGTTGCGAAAGCGATCGCGCGACATCGTGACGGCGTGGAGCGACTCGTCGGTGACGACGTCACCGAACCAGCCGCCCTCGGCGAGGATGGCCGGCCAGTCGCGCGCGCGGTAGAGCTCGTCGAACGCGGGCGCGTCGCGGCGGATGATCGTCATCACGTCGCGCAGGAGCTCGCTCTCCGCGTCGCGGCGGTCGTTCCACAGGCAGGTGAGCGCGCCGCCGGGCGCGAGCACGCGATGCAGCTCGGGCAGCGCGCGCGGCGGATCGGCCCAGTGGAACGCCTGCGCGGCGGTGATCCAGCGAACCGAGGCGGTCGCGAGCCCCGTCTCCTCGAACGTGCCGTCACACCATTCGACGCCGTCCAGCACCGGTGCCTCGGCGCGCATCGCCGGGTTGGGCTCGACCGCGACCACCACGAGACCGCGCGCGACCAGGAGCTGCGTGAAGATGCCGGTGCCCGCGCCGAGGTCGGCGACCCGGTCTCCCTTCACGACGCCCACCCGCGCCACCAGCGCGTCGACGAGCTCGTCCGGATATCCGGGGCGCGCGCCGTACGCCTTCGCCTGCGGCGCGAAGTCGCCGAGCGCCATCAGCGTCCCTTGCGCCCGTGCTTGCTGCTCTTCGCGGTGATCTTCGGCTGCGGCGGCAACCCGGTGTGCTGGGTCAGCGCCGTTCCGGGCCTGGGGGCCCGAGGCCGCTCTTCTCTGGCTCTTCCCGAGGCCCGAGGCCCGAGGCCCGAGGCCGGCCGCCCGCCAGGGCGGCCCGTGCCCGTGCCCTGCGGCTGCCAGCGCGGCACGAGGTGGTGCTTGCCGTTGCCGATGAGATCCTCGCGGCCCATGCGGGTGAGCGCCTCGCGCAGGAGCGGCCAGTTCTCGGCGTCGTGGTAGCGGAGGAACGCCTTGTGGAGCCGGCGCTGCGCGTGGCTCTTCACCGTCGACACCGTCTCGCGCGCCTTGAGCGAGCGCAGCGGGTTCAACCCGGTGTGGTACATCGCCGTCGCCGTCGCCATCGGTCCGGGCAGGAACGCCTGCACCTGGTCGGGGCGGAACTTGTTGGCCTTGAGCCAGAGCGCGAGGTTCAGCATGTCCTCGTCGGTCGTGCCCGGGTGCGCGGCGATGAAGTACGGGATGAGGTACTGCTCCTTGCCCGCCTCCTCCGAGTAGCGATCGAAGAGCTCCTTGAAGCGCGCGTAGGTCCCGATGCCCGGCTTCATCATGTGCCGCAGCGGGCCTTCCTCGGTGTGCTCGGGCGCGATCTTGAGGTACCCGCCGGTGTGGTGCTGCGCGAGCTCGCGCACGTATTCGGGCGAGCGCACGGCGAGGTCGTAGCGCAGGCCCGAGGCGATGAGCACCTTCTTCACGCCGGGGAGCGCGCGGGCCTTCCGGTAGAGCGCGACCAGCGGCCCGTGGTCGGTGCCGAGGTTGTCGCAGACGTCGGGGAAGACGCACGACGGCTTGCGGCAGGCGGCCTCGATCTCGCGCGACTTGCACGCGAGCCGCCACATGTTGGCGGTCGGCCCGCCGAGGTCGCTGATGATGCCGGTGAAGCCGGGCGTGCGATCGCGGACCAGACTGATCTCGCGGAGGATCGAGTCCTCGGAGCGGTTCTGGATGATGCGGCCCTCGTGCTCGGTGATCGAGCAGAAGCTGCAGCCGCCGAAGCAGCCGCGCAGGATCGTCACCGAGAAGCGGATCATCTCGTACGCCGGGATCCGCGCGCCGCCGTAGCCGGGGTGGGGGACGCGCTGGTACGGCAGCTCGTAGAGCCGGTCCATCTCGGCGGTGGTGAGCGGGATGGGCGGCGGGTTGAGCCAGACGTCGCGATCGCCGTGGCGCTGCACGAGGGCGCGCGCGTTGCCCGGGTTGCTCTCGAGGTGGAGCGTGCGCGAGGCGTGGGCGTAGAGCACGCGATCGCGAGCGACGTCGTCGAAGGACGGCAGGCGTACGACCGAGGTCGCGCGATCCGCGGGGCGGCGGCGCCCGAGCTGGACGAGCGGCGCGAGCGTCGATCGGTCGGCTCCCGCGGAGACGCGGGACCCGACCTGAGTCTGACAGATCGCCTCGCTGTCGCGAGGCGGGGGGGCGTAGGGATCGGGCGGCGGGGTGACCGGGCCGGGTGTGTCGACCCGGGTCGAGTCGATCTCGGTGAAGCCGTCGCGCAGCGCGCCCGCGCGCGTGACGAAGCCGGTGCCGCGCACGTCGCGGATGGCGTCGACCGGCGTGCCGGCGGCGAGCCGGTGCGCGATCTCGACGATCGCGCGCTCGCCGTTGCCGTAGACGAGCAGGTCGGCCTGGCTGTCGACGAGGATCGAGCGCCGGACCTTCTCCGACCAGTAGTCGTAGTGGGCGATGCGGCGGAGCGACCCCTCGATGCCGCCGAGGACGAGCGGCACGTCGGGGGCGACCTCGCGGCAGCGCTGGGCGTAGACGATCGCGGCGCGGTCGGGGCGCAGGCCGCCGGCGCCGCCGGGCGAGTAGGCGTCGTCGGAGCGCGGCCGGCGATCGCTCGTGTAGCGATTCACCATCGAGTCCATGTTGCCGCCGGTCACGCCCCAGAAGAGTGCGGGCGCGCCGAGGGCGGCGAAGGCGTCGGCGGAGCGCCAGTCGGGCTGCGCGATGATGCCGACGCGGAAGCCCTGGGCCTCGAGCAGGCGGCCGACGATCGCCATGCCGAAGCTCGGGTGATCGACGTAGGCGTCGCCGGTCACGATGATGATGTCGCAGACGTCCCAGCCGAGGTCGTCCATCTCGGCGCGTGTGGTCGGCAGGAACGGCGCGGGGCCGAGCCGGTGCGCCCAGAATCGGCGATAGCCGAAGAGCGGCCTGGCGGGCTCGGTGACGAGGGCGGCGACCATGACGATCGGCGCAATCTAGCAGGTCGGCGGAGGTGGACCGGGGCGTAAAGAGACTTTGCAGGCGTCAAGGACCTTGGCTCCGCCGCCGGTGTCAGCCACCGGTAAGGGTGCGAGATAGCAGGTGATCGGTCGGGCGGTGGCGTGGCGCGGGCGTTGCTGAAGAGAGGGCTCGGCGCGCGCGACGAGCGGGCGTCGAGGAGGCACCGATGCTGCGCCTGGCCGCCGTGGCCGCAGCGATGGCCCTGGGCTGGGCCACGCTCGAGCTGCGTTCGATGATCGACAGGAACGAGGAGAGCGTGCACGCGATGGCCTCCTTCGACTCGCCGCTGCGCGGCTCGCTCAGGATGGACGCGCGATCGCACGCGCCGCTGGTGCAAGGTCACGGTCCGCGAGCGCGAGCGCTGGCGAGCGCGAGTCGAACGGCGGACTGCGACTGCCCGCGCGCCGACACCGCTGGCGGCGTCGCGCGCACGGCACGCGCGGTCGAGGCCGCGCTCGTGAAGCACGGGCTCATGGAGCACGGCAAGGCGTGGCTCGGCCCGCTGAGCGGCGTGGGCGGCGGGCGCGACACGCTCCTGTTCGTGCCCGACGGCACCGATCTCACCCGGCCCGTCGAGCTCGTGGTCTACATGGAGGGCCACGGCTCCTTCGCGGACGCGGCGATGGATCACCGGCACGCGAGCTCGATCGCGCGCCTCCTGCGGCGCGGCGACAACGTCGTCTACGTCGCGCCCGACGCGCCGTCGAGCGCACACGGCCAGCGCACCGCGAGGACGCCGTACTGGCGCGAGGGCTGCGCCGCGCGCCCGTGCGCGGGCGGGCATGCGGCGCCCGGCGACTTCCTCGTCTTCCTGGCGCAGGTGAAGGCCAAGCTCGCCGAGATGATGTGCAGCGACACCGAGGTGAGCGTGCGCTTGCACCTCGTCGGCTTCTCCAACGGCGGCAAGGGCGTGTGGAACGCGATGCAGCAGCTCGAAGGCACGGACGAGATCGTGCGCGAGGTCGTGTTCGCCGACGGCAACTATGGCGACGCGTGGCTCGCGGACACGTGGAGGGCGCTCGAGGCGCACGGCGCGGCGCTCACGATCCTGGTGATGGACGGGTCGTTCACCGGCGACGACCGCGGCGCCGGCAACCGGCGGCGCGCGGCGGCGTTCTGGCGAGGCGCCGCGCCCGATGCGGCGGCGCCCGCGGCCGGGCGCGAGGTGAGCGCGCCCCGCCTGCGCCTCGTGCCGCTGCGGGCGTCGCACCATGGCGTCGGCGACGCCGCGGTCGACTACCTGGCCGCGCCAGCAGAACGCGATGTGCTGGCCGGGTCCTGAGGTGCGTCGGGGCGCGGTCCGGGCGGCCGGCGCGCTACATTGGACGGCGGGCATGGCCGTCCTGATCCTCCTGCGCGACGAGGTCCCGCTGGTGCGCTTCCCGCTCGGCGAGGTGGCGACGCTCGGGCGCGCATCGGAGTGCGAGGTGCAGCTCCTCGACACCGAGCTGTCGCGGCGGCATGCGCAGGTGCGGCGCACCGAGCGCGGCTGGGAGCTCGAGGATCTGGGCAGCCGCAACGGCACGCGCGTCGACGGCGTGCGCGTCGAGGGCAGGGTGGCGCTCGCGCCCGGCGCGGTGATCGCGCTCGGCGTACACACGCTCGTGTTCGATCCGCCGGTCGACGTCGTCGGCGACGCCGACGGTGATCACCGGCTGCTGCTGCTGCAGGACGAGGCGTCCGCGCGCGGGGCTCGCGCGTTGCCTGCGGGCGCGGCGCTGTCACCGGCGGAGCTGGCGCGGCTCCATGCGCTCGGGCTGTCGCTCGTGGCCACGGCCGATCGCGGCGGGCTGCGCGAGGTGCTCGCGCGGGTCGCGGTCGAGCTCGGCGCCGAGCGCGCGTGCCTCGTGGCCGCCGCGCCGGACGCGCGTCGCTTCCGTCCGCTGTGCGTGCACGGCGCGGCGACCGTGACCACGTCGACGACGCTGATCGCGCGCGCGCTCGCCGAGGGCACGCCGCTCGCCGTCGACGACGCGCAGGGCCACGTGTCGTTCGCGGGCGCCGCGTCCGTGCTCACCCACGATCTGCGCGCCGTGCTGATCGCGCCGCTCGTGCACGAGGGCGCCGCGCAGGGCGTCGTCCAGCTCGATCACCGCCGCCGCGGCGCGTTCGACGACACGGCGCTGGCGCGTGTCGCCGCCCTGGCCCCGGCGATCGCGCTCTGCGTGGCGCGCGCGGTGCGCCCACTCGCGCCGCCGGCGCCGCTGCCGGCGACGCCGATCGTCGGCGGCGATCCGCGGCTGCGCGCCGCGCTCGACGCGGTCGCGCGCGCGGCCGCCTCCGGCACGCAGGTGCTCGTGCTCGGCGAGAGCGGCACCGGCAAGGAGCTGGTCGCGCGCGCGTACCACGCGGCGAGCGCGCACGCGTCGGGGCCGTGGGTCGCGGTCAACTGCGCGGCGTTCAGCGAGACGCTCCTCGACAGCGAGCTCTTCGGCCACGAGCAGGGCGCGTTCACCGGCGCCACGCGCCGGCGTCGCGGCTGCTTCGAGCAGGCCGACGGCGGCACCCTGTTCCTCGACGAGGTCGGCGAGCTCGGCGCGGCGACCCAGGCCAAGCTCCTGCGCGTCCTCGCCGACCGTCGCTTCTACCGGCTCGGGGGCGAGCAGCCGATCGACGTCGACGTGCGCGTCGTGGCCGCGACCCACCGCGATCTGCGCGAGCGCGTCGCCGCCGGCGCCTTCCGCGACGATCTCTACTGGCGCCTCGCGGTCATCCCCGTCCTCGTCCCGCCGCTGCGCGAGCGCGGCGCCGACCGCGCCGAGCTCACCGCGCACTTCTTCGCGCGGCTCGGCGCCGAGCTCGGCCGCCGCCCGCCGACGCTCTCGCCGGAGGCGCAGGCGCTGTGGGATCGCCACCCGTGGCCGGGCAACGTGCGCGAGCTCAAGAACGCGGTCGAGCGCCTGCTCGTGCTGTTCGACGGCGGCGTGGTCGAGGTCGACGACCTGCCGCCCGAGCTGCGGGCGCACGCCGGACGGCCCGCGCCGGGCACGCTCGGCGACGCGGTCGCCGCGCTCGAACGCGAGCGCATCGCCGCGGCGATGCAGGCGAGCGGCGGCAACAAGGCGGCGGCGGCGCGCGCGCTCGGCATCTCGCGTCCGACGCTCGACAAGAAGCTGAAGGAGCTCCTCTCGTGAACGCCGCGACGCGCGCCAATCACGTCCGCTGTCCGTCGTGCGGCGCGTCGATCGCGCTCGCCGCCGGCGACACGCGGCTCGCGTGTACGTCGTGCGGCCTGGCGGCGCCGGTGTCGCGCGTCGGCACGGCGCCGGGCGCGGCGCTGGTGGAGCTCGAGCGCGACCTCGTCGGCGCGACGCTCGGCGGCCACGAGGTCGTCGAGCGGATCGGCGCCGGCGGCATGGGCACCGTCTACCGGGCGCGTGGGCCGTCGGGCGACGTCGCCGTGAAGGTGCTGCGCCCCGGGCTCGGCGTCGATCGCGCCGCCGTGCTGGCCCGCTTCGCCCGCGAGGCGGCCGCGCTTCGCCGCCTCGATCACCCGCGCGTCGTCCGCTTCCTCGACCATGGCCAGGACGGCGACACCGCGTTCATCGTCACCGAGCTGGTGCCCGGGCGCGACCTCGCGGCGCGTCTCGCGTTCGGTCCGATGCCGTTCGCCGAGGTCGTGTCGATCTTCGAGCAGGTGTGTGACGGGGTCGCCGCGGCGCACGCGGCCGGCATCGTCCACCGCGATCTCAAGCCGGCCAACATCCTCGTCGGTGACGGTGGCGTGAAGGTCGCCGACTTCGGGCTCGCCCAGCTCGGCCCCGACGCCGCGGTCACGACGCTCACGCGGACCGACGTGGCGATGGGGACGTTCCACTACCTCGCGCCCGAGCAGCGCAAGGACGCGCGCGCCGTCGATCACCGCGCCGACATCTGGGCGCTCGGCGTCATCCTCTACGAGATGCTCACCGGCGAGCTGCCGCTCGGCAGCTTCGCACCGCCCGGCGATCGCCGCGCCGCCGCGATCGTGCGCCGCGCGCTCGCGCCGGATCCGGCCGCGCGCTTCCCCTCGGTCGGCGAGCTGGGCGCGGCGGTGCGCGCGCTCTCGTCGGGCGCGCCGCGTCGGCGCCTCGTCGTCGCGGCGCTCGCGACCGTCGGCCTGCTGGGCGGGGCGTCCGCGGCGGCGGCGATCGCGACCTCGTCGTCGTCGTCATCACGCTCGCCGTCGGCGTGGGAGAAGCGCGCGTCGCCGGCTCCCAGCGCGGCCGCCTCGCCGGCGGCGTCGCAGGGCGCCGACGCCGGTGTGGATGCCACCGCGCTCGCGCTCACCGACGCGGGCGTCACCGTGCCCGATGCGGCCGTGGTCGCCGCCGCGCGTCCCTCCGACGAGCGCGCGATCGAGGAGAAGTCGCGACCGCCGACGACCAGCCGCCCGACGCCCAGCAAGCGTCCAGCGTCCCGGCCCGCGAAGGCGCCGGCGAAGCCGTCCGCGAAGCCGATGCCGAAGGACGAGAAGTCGATCGAGCCCGTCGGCGACGCGGGGAACGCCGTTCCCGAGCCGAAGCTCTCGCCCGCCGAGCGGAAGAAGCTGAAGGGGAAGCGCTCCCCTTGACGCGAGTCGCGGTTCGCCCGGATTCCGCAGTGATTCCTGGCGCCTGTGACCCAGGAACCTGTCCCTGGGGAAGCGCAGCCCCTGGTCGCGGTACGCCAGGATTCTGGAGTGATTCCTGGCGCCTGTGACCCAGGAACCTGTCCCCTTGACGGGGCGGGGTTGTGGGGTGTAGATATTTTGCGAGTGAACGTTCAGTCGCAAAATCGGAGGGGACGGCCGGTGACCCCAGGGCGCAAGGAGCAGATCCTGGACGCCGCGCTCACGCTGTTCGCGGAGCGGGGCTTTCATGGCGCGTCGATCCCCGAGCTCGCGGCGACGGCCGGGATCGCGCCGGCGTCGCTCTACCGCCACGTCGAGAGCAAGGAGCAGCTCGTCAACGAGGTGTACCGGCGCGCCAAGGCGCTGCTCGCGAGCGCGCTCTTCTCCGCCGTGCCCGTCGATGCGAGCACGCCGCTGCGCGAGCAGTTCCATCATCTGTGGTGGGCGCTCGTCGGCTTCGCGCGCCGCGAGCCGCGCGCGTTCGCGTTCCTCGAGCTGCACCACCACGGCGACTACCTCGACGCCGAGTCGCGGGCCGTCGAGCTCCGCGTCCTGGCGCCGATCGCGCAGGTCGTCGAGCGCGGCCGCGCCGCCGGCGTGCTCAAGGCGCAGCCGGCCCCCGCGCTGATCGTGACCGTGTGGGGCGCCTTCGTCGGCATGGTGCGCGCCGCGCGCGCCGGCTACTTCACCCTCGACGACGACATGTGTCGCGCCGTCGAGCACACCACCTGGGACGCCATCCGAGGGAGCTCACCGTGATCGAGACCACCACCACCACCGCACGCCCCGTCACCACCTCGTCCGTGTCCGGTCCCCGGACGCTCGACGATCTCGCCGCGCTCGACGTCACCGCCCTCGAGGCGGTGTACCGGCGCGGCACCGTGCCGTCGTCGCTCCACGCGCTCGACGGCAACCCGGTCTGCCGCATGCTCGCCATCCGCGGGCTCGATCAGGGCGGCCGCGCCGGCTTCGTGCGCAACCTGGCGCGCGCCGCGTGGTTCCCGTGGGCCGGCAAGAGCTTCGCGGCCCAGGCCGACGGTGCCGGCAACGGCATCAACCGCGTCCGCCTCCTCGGCGGCAAGCGCTGGTTCCCCTTCACGACCAAGCTCGAGCCGTCGGCGATCGACGGCGCGCCGTGCATCTTCCTCGACTACCGGCACGTCGTGAACCCGCGGCCGATCCGGATGATCCGCGACGAGCTCCGCGAGGTCCATCCCGGCCTCTTCCTCGGCCCCGCCATGCTGGACACCGGCAAGGGGGCGCCGCGCCTCGTGCTCTGGTTCGCCTGCGACCTCGGGAACTGATAGCGTCGGCGGGTGACCAAGCACGAGAAGTCACCCGGCGGCAGCGACATCCTGCGGCACGAGGCGGTCGCCGGCGACGGCGAGATCGCCCACGCCGACGACGAGCGCATCACGGCGCACCTGACCCGGGCGATCGCCGCGCCGACGTCGGTGTTCCACGAGCTCATCTCGGATCGTATCCACGTCGACGTACACGTCATCCCGGCGGCGGACGATCGCCCGTTCATCACGCTCGCCAGCGCGGGCATGAGCGCGCGGCCGATGACGATGCCCGCCCAGATGAAGGACGCCGCCGAGTGGAGCCTCGCCGAGCTGTGTGTCTTCCTGCCGCCCGACTGGCCGCTCGATCAGGAAGCGATGAAGGACGAGCGCAACTACTGGCCGATCCGCCTGCTCAAGACCCTCGCCCGGCTGCCCCACGAGTACGGCACGTGGCTCGGCTGGGGGCACTCGATCCCCAACGGCGACCCGGCGCAGCCGTACGCGCCCGACACCAGGCTCTCGGGCGCCATCATCATCCCGCCGTTCGGGCACGGCGAGGACCTCTTCATCGCCGAGGGGAAGCCGACCTTGCGCTTCTTCCAGATCCTGCCGGTGACCGACGCCGAGATGAAGTACAAGCTGAAGCACGGCGCTGACGAGCTGCTCGAGAAGCTCGAGCAGAAGCTGCCCGACATCTACGGGCCGATCGATCGCGCGCGCAAGAGCGCGGTCTGACTCCGGCGCCGCTACTCGCGGACGAAGCAGCTCCAGCCCGGCACGGTGTCGCGGTACTCGCGCAGGCTCTTGCCGAGGTCGATCACGCCGACGATCTCGGTGCGGCAGCCGGCCTCGACGTTGATCGCCAGGGTCGACAGCGTGTCGAACATGATGCGGAAGCCGAGCTGCGCGCTGGCGGCGTCGAGGGCCATGCCGCCCTGCTTCTGGGCGCCGCCTCGCACCAGCGACCCGAGCACGTGCTCGGGCCGGAGCTGGCCGATGCGATCGCGCACGGCCACGGCGAAGCGGCCGACCTCGGCCGCGGCGACGATCTCGATCGGTCCGAGGCCCGCGCGGTTGTGGCGCTCGATCGCGTTGATCGCCATCTCGTCGATCGCCGACAGGAACAGGTCGGCGATGAGCTGCGGGCAGCCCAGGCGCTGGGCGCGCGCGCCGATCTCGCGGAGGACGCGCACCTTGGCCACCGAGTCCGCGACGTCGTAGGTGTCGAACAGGCCTCCGTGCCGCACGTAGCGATCGAGGCCGAAGAGATCGGCGCCCGAGAGCTTGCCGAGCATCGTGAGCAGGGAGTCTTCGAGCCGATCGTCGACCGGCACGAGGTACCGCAGGGCCCGGCTCGCGATCAGCTCGAGCGCCGCGCGGCGGCCCGTGCCGCTGCAGAGCACCAGCACCGGACCGGGCGCGTCCGCCGCCTGATCGACCTTGCCGTGGCTGACGATCGTGACCGCGCCCTTGCCCTCGATGCGCGGGATGTCGGCCACGGCGAGGACCGCGTCGACGCGCTCGCCGACCGCGACGTCGTCGACGATCACCCGCGCCGAAGGAGGCTTGACCGTGGTCATGTCAGCCGCGTCCGCACCAGGAAGTCGAGGTAGCCATCGAGCTCGTCGAAGCGCATCTCGCGCTTGCACGAGCTACACCACCGGGTCGGAGCCCGCAGGGACACCTCGTCGCGGTGGATCAGCATCTCGGTGCTGGTATCGCACGTGTCGCAGGCGTAGGGGGCCAGACACGACAGGACCTCGGCCCGGGCGAAGAAATTTGCGACGTAGTTGGCCTGCATCCCCACGCAGTAGGGGACGGCCTCGATGACCACGCGGCGGCTGGCCGTGATGCGCGCCATCATGAGGATCCAGCGGTGCGCGCCGATCGAGTTGATGCGGTGGACACCCGACAGGTCGAAGGCGAGCTCGCCGTCGAGATCGGCGACGAGCGCCTCCAGGTCCGCGGTCTCGTCGATGAGCCCCGAGAGCATCACGGTCGTCCGGCCGTCAGGACGCCTCTCGACCCGGCGCGCGAGCATGTACGGGAAAACTATCGCCCGGCGGCCTTCTCGACCGAGATGGCCGGGGGGCTAGGGTCGGGGTAGGGGCCGGGTAGCGCCTTGCGATCGCCCCAGCGCCCGACGCCGGGCAACGAGCGGTAGAGGAGCCAGTGGTAGAGGAAGCGCGGCATGAACCGGCGCAGGTAGCCGAAGACCCAGGCGTCGATCGTGACCGGCACGCGGAGCGGCGGGTGCCGGCGGTGGATCGTGCGGACGATGCGGCGCGCGATCGACTCCGGCGTGGCGTGGGCGCGGCGCATGAGGCGCGCGATGAACGGGGTCATGTGCTCGTAGTGCGCGTGGTACGCCTCGCCCAGGTCGGCGTTCGAGCGCTCGCTCGCGGCCGTGAGGCGCGTGTGCTCGAACGACTCCGAGTGCACGAAGCCGGGCTGGATGAGGCTGACGTGGATGCCCCACGGCCGGACCTCGTAGTAGAGCGCCTCGGTCGCGCCCTCGAGCGCGAACTTGGACGCGCTGTAGATCGCCATCGTGGGCATCGCCATCATGCCGCCGACCGACGACAGGTTGATGATGCGGCCGCGGCGGCGCGCGCGCATGCCGGGGAGCACGAGGCGCGAGAGCTCGACCGGGCCGACGTAGTTCACGTCCATCTGGTCGAGGAAGTCCTCCTCGGTCACGTGCTCGAGCACGGAGCGGTACGCGACGCCGGCGTTGTTGACGAGCACGTCGACCGCGGCGAAGCGCGCCTCCGCGGCGGCGACGGCGGCCTGGCGCTCGGCGTGGCGCGTGACGTCGAGCGCCACCAGCGCGACCCGCTCGTTCTCGACGATGCCGGCCTCCCCGAAGCGCGCGAGCGACTCCGCACGCGCCGTGAGCACGAGCCGATGAGGCGTGTCGCGCAGGAGCGCGTGTGCGAGCGCCAGGCCGATGCCGGTGCTCGCGCCCGTGACCATGACGGTCATCGGGGGACTCGCCATGCGATCGAGTCTACGCCCCGTGCGACGAACCGCCGCGGGGAATCCTCGTGCGCGATCGCTCAGGTAACGGGGCCCACGCTTCAGGGCACGATGATCGCGTTTCGTCGTCGCCGGCGCGCGGCGAGCAGGGTCGACACGCTGACGAGCCCCGCGAGCCCGACGAGCCCCGCGACGATGATCCGCACGCCCCCACCCGGCGACCGCGCCCCCATCCCCATCTGCGTCTGCGTCTGCGTCCGCGTCTGCGTCCGCGTCTCCGTCTGCGTCTCCGTCTGCGTCTCCGTCTGCGTCTCCGTCTCCGTTTCCGTCTCCGTCTCCCCCGCCCTCGGCAGCTCCACCTCCACCTCGCTGCCATCCGCGTACCGCGCGAACAGCCGCACGTCCTTCCGCCCGATCATCGCGTTCGGGATCAGATCCGCGACGCAGCTCGGATGACCGAGGAAGGCGCGCAGCGCCGCCGGATCACGCTCCCCACCCATCAGCTTCCAGAAGTAGCCGTCGTTCGGCGGCACGATCGCGCTCACACCGTCCCCGCCCCCGTCCCCGCCCCCGCCCCACGCGGCGCGGAACGCGACGACGTCCGTGCCGCGCGCGTCGATCACGAGCCCGAGCGAGTGGCTGCACGTCCACGCGTCCTCGACCCAGCGCACGCCGTCGACCAGTGGCGCCCGCGCCGGGCGTGTCCAGCCTGGCTCGATCCGGTACGTCGTCGGCGTCTCGTACGCACCGCCGTGCACGGTGAACGACCCGCGCGCCGCCGCGACGCGGAGCTCCTGCACGCGCACCGCGTCGGTCGCGCTCACGTCCGTCACCGTGAACGCGACCGCTCCGTCCTCACCCTCGACACGCAGCACCGCCGGCTCCGCCCACGCCAGCTCGAACCGGTAGAGCACGGGGTTCGGCGGGACCGTCGCCGCATCCGGGAACAGCGCCGGCCCCGCCATCGCGCACTCGGCCCCCGCCGAGCGCGCCACGAGGCCCAGGACGAACGGCAGGAGGAGGAGCGTGCCGGTGCGCATGCCCACTGAGACACCGGCAATTCGCCCCGGCTTTGCGCATCGATCGAGTTAACGTCCCGTCGCGCGCATGACGCCACCCGCACGCTCCCACAGGTTCCACCGCTCGCGCCGGCCGTCGCCGCGCCCCACCGGTGCGTTCGCGTCGCACATGCTCCCTGGCGACGGGCGGGCCTGAGCGTGCGCGCACCGCTCCAGCTCGGCGCCGACGAGGTGCACGTCTGGCTGGCCTGGACCGACGCCGTCGATCCCGTGGCCGACGCCCGCTGCGCGACACTGCTGTCCGCCGAGGAGCGTGCGCGGCACGATCGCTTCCACTTCGAGCGCGACCGACAGCTCTACCGGGTCGCGCACGCGCTGGTGCGCACCAGCCTGTCGCGCTACGCGCCCGTGGCGCCCGCCGCGTGGCGGTTCGTCGCGACGCCGCATGGTCGGCCCGAGTTGCTGCCCGGTAACGGTGGCGTGCCGCTGCGCTTCAACCTCTCGCACACGCGCGGCCTGGTGGCGTGCGTGGTCAGCCTGGCGCGCGAGGTCGGCGTCGACGTCGAGGCCGAGGAGCGCCCGGGCAACCCGCTGGACCGCGTGAGCGACCACTTCGCGCCCGCCGAGGTCGCGGCGCTGCGCGCCCTGCCCGCGGCGGCGCAGCCCACGCGCTTCTTCACGCTGTGGACCCTCAAGGAGGCCTACATCAAGGCCCGCGGCCTCGGGCTCGCCATCCCGCTCGATCGGTTCTCGTTCGAGGTGCCGGCGTCGTCGTCGACGCCGATCACGATCGCCTTCACGCCGCCGATCGACGACGATCCTGCGAGCTGGCACTTCGAGAGCATGCAGCCCGGCCCGCGCCACTTCCTGGCGTGCGCGGCGCGCCGTCGCGCTGGCGAGACGCTCCGGCTCCGCGTCCGCACCACCACCCCGCTCGGCGACTGATCACGCCCGCCGCTTCCGCCCGTCACCGGCGCGCGCGTCAGCGGCCGCCCAGGCGCGCGTCGAGCTGCTCGAGGAGCTCGATGATCTGCACCATCTTGAGCGCCAGGGCCTGATCGCCGGCGCGCTGCTCGACGGCGGCGCCGACCACGGGCACGAGCGTCTCCTCGAGGCGGCGGACCTGGGCGAGGAGATCGGCAGCCGATGCGGAGGACGCGGCCGGCGCAGTGTGGCCGCCGTTGCCGCCGTTGCTGCCGTTGGCGGCGCTCGTGGCGTGCGTGCGCAGGGTCTCGGCGAGCGCGTCGAGCCGCGGGGCGAGCCAGTCCTCGGGGTCGCGGGTCGCCGCGTCGGCCGACGCCTGCTTGGCGGCGAGCGTGAGCGCGCTCTTGATCGCGCCGAGCTCGGCGCCGAGGCCCGACAGCGTGCCGACCAGCCGCGTCACCGGATCATCGGCGGCGCCGCCCATGCGGCGCTGGCGCACGAACTCGGCCTTGATCTCGGTCCACCGGGTCTGCTGCGCCCCGGTGAGTCGGCCACGCAGCTCGGCGAGCTTGAGGAGGTTCTGCTCCGCGGCGGTCGTGAGCGTCTGCGACTCGCCCTGGTAGTGATCGGTGACGAGGTTCTGGAGCTCGTCGGCCGTCATCGCCGAGACCACCTTCTCGGCGATCTTGTTCATGTTGCGGTAGCTGCCCTGGAGCTTGAACGGCGGCTCGGTGCGGAAGGCGTCGGCCTGGGCCGCCGAGCGGATGTACTCCTGGTTGACCTTGAGCAGCGTCTCCTGCGCCGCGAACAGGTGGCGCACCACGGCGAGGATCTCCTCGAGCTCGATCGCCGAATAGCCGTGTGATAGCTCGGTCGTCGGCACCGGCTCCCCGCGGGCCATGCGGATGATCTTGTAGACGTCGCCGAGATCGCGGGTCGCGAGCGGCGCGAGCGTCGGGTTCGAGGTGAGCGCGTTCTCGAGGAACGAGAGCGCGAACGCGTCCTGCTTGCCGCTGAGCACGTCGCCGAGGTTGTAGACGTCGGCGCGGTTGGCCAGCATGTCGGGGATGCGGAACTGCTCGCCGCTCTCGGTGTACGGGTTGCCGGCCATGACCACGCAGAACTTCTTGCCGCGCAGGTCGTAGGTCCGCGTCCGCCCCCGCCACACGCCCTCGATCTTGCGCTGGCCGTCGCACAGCGAGATGAACTTCTGCAGGAGCTCGGGTGAGGTGTGCTGGATGTCGTCGAGGTAGAGCATCACGTTGGTGCCCATCTCGAGCGCGAGCGAGACCTTCTCGATCTCCTGGCGCGCGGTCGCGTTGGGCGCGTCCGCCGGATCGAGCGACGTCACCTCGTGGCCGAGCGCGGGCCCGTTGACCTTGACGAAGGCCAGGCCCAGGCGCGCGGCCACGTACTCCATGAGGGTGGTCTTGCCGTAGCCCGGCGGCGAGACGAGCAGGAGCATGCCCATCTGATCGGTGCGCTTGGCCGCGCCGGCGGCGCCCAGCTGCTTGGCGAAGTTGGCGCCGACCAGCGGCAGGTACACCTCGTCGATGAGCCGGTTGCGCACGAACGACGACATCACGCGCGGGACCAGCTCGTCGATGCGCAGGCGCCTGCGCTCGCGCTCGGCGATCTCGGCGCGCAGCGTGCGGTAGGCGCGGAACGCCGGCACGTGCACGGTGCGGAAGTGATCGAGGCGCGCGGTCAGCTCGTCGAGCCGGGCCCGCAGGGTGCCACCCTCGACGCGCGGGTGGCGGCCGAGCAGGCCGGTGACGGTCGCGTCGACCACGGCGCTGGAGGTGTCGCGCGTGAGCCCGGGGGTGGCGAGGAGCGCGGCAGCCTCGACCGCGGCGGGCGCCAGCTCCGGCTTGCGGGCGACGACGCCGTCGACCCAGGCGCGGGCGAGCGCCAGCGCGGCGCCGGGCGCGCCGGCGAGCGCGCGCAGGTCGTCGTCGAAGCTGACCCGCGCGTTGCGCGCGTCGAGCTCGGCGTGGAGCGCGTCGCGGACGGCGACGGCGGCGCCGCTCACGACGAAGCGCGGCGCCGGCGCCGCCAGCTCGCGCACCAGGTACGCGGCGGCGAGGCCGGCGTCGGCGGCGGCCAGGCCGCCGGCCGCGAGCGACGGATCGCGCTCGACGAACCCGGCGATCGACCTGGCCAGCTCGCCCGCGAGCTGCGCGCGGCCACCGAGATCGCCGAGCACATCGGCGAGCCGGGCCAGGCTCTGCGCCGCACGGCTCCAGCGCGTGCGCGCCGCGGTCTCCTCTGGGGTCGCCTCGCTGGCCCAGTAGACGACGGCGAGCGCGCGCGCCGCCGCCGGGAACGAGAGCAGGCCGGCGCCGTCGCGCATCGCGAGCAGGCGCTCGAGGATCCTGGCGGCGTCGTGATCGTGCACGCCGCGCTCGTAGCCCTCGTCGTAACGATCCTGCGCGACCTGGCGGAGCGCGCCCTCGAGCGTGCCGTCGCGCACGTGATCGTGGAGCGCCGCCAGGGACAGCGGCCCGCGGCCGGCCTCGGCCTCCGCGAGCACCGACGCCGCCAGGTACTCGCCGCGGTACACCTCGGCCGACTCGCTGGGCAGGTCCTGGTCCCAGTAGGCCCGCGCCGCCAGCAGCCGGTCGTCCTCCAGCGGCTCGTAGAAGTCGCTGCCGGCGAGGTGCACGGCGAGCCCGTCCTCGTGGGGCACGATCATCAGCTCGAGCGGCTGCTTGTTGATCGGGAAGCGGTGGGCGCCGAAGCGCAGGAGCTCGCCCTCGCCCTCGAACAGGTCGGCCTTGTCGCGCTGCCCGCGCAGCGCGTCCTGGCGCGCGGCCTTGAGCCGGGCCTCGAGCTCGTCGGCCTTGACCGCGTCGCCGAGCGTCGTCATCTCGCCGGCGATGTCGCGGAGCTTCTGCACCATCGCGTCGGACGCGAAGTACGCGTTGACCTCGTCGGCGGTCGCCAGCTGCGCCGCGCGGCGGGCGACGCCCTCCAGGATGCGCTGGGCCGCCTTCTGCAGGTTGCTCGTGCGCCGCTGGCGCTCCGCCGCCAGGAGCTGCTTGCGCGCGCCGACCGCGTCGACGATCTCCTCGCGCTTGGTCGCCAGCTCGGTGGTCAGCTCGTCGACGTCGGCGAACCGGCCCTCGAGCTCCTCGAGCTGCACCAGCAGCCGCGTCAGCTCCTGGTCGCACCGCTCCGGCGTATCGCACTGGGCCAGCGCCGACGCCACGCTCTGGGTGAGCAGCTTGACCTGGGCGCCGAACTCGGCGCGGCCTTCCTTGCCGGCGAGCTCGCGGTGCCGCCCCTCGATCGTCGCCCGCGCCCGGTTCACGTGGCCGAACGCGTCGGTGATGTTCTCGAGGATCGCCGTGCGCCTGGTCGCGTCGTCGATCTTGAGCGAGCCGATCACGTTGCCGAGCAGATCGAGGCCGCCCGCGACCTGATCGATCTGCTCGCGGATCGGCTTCACCTCCACCGCCGTCTCCAGCTCGCCGACGCGTTCGGCCAGGCTGGTGGCCCGGCCGACGAGCTCGCCGAAGGCGTCGCCGCGGGCGAGGAACGCCACGCAGTCGGTGGTCACGCGCTCGAACGCGGTGGCGACCTCCCGCTCGAGCACGTCGAGGGCGGCGACGTCGATGAAGCGGACCTCCTTCTTCGAGATGAGCTGACCGCGCAGGCCGCGGAGCGCGGTGAGCGCCTCGAGGAACGGGTCGATCCGGTCCCAGCCCTCCGACCGCGTCGCCCGCAGGCGCTCGGCGACCAGGGTCCTGGCCTCGGCGAGCTGCTGCTTCGCCTCCGCCTCGAGCGCGACGACCTTCTCGTACTCGTCGAGGATGAGCTTGGCCGCGTTGCGGACGTCGGCGATCGCGCCCTTCAGGTCGCCGGCGTCGGCGTGGCCGAGCCAGTAGTACGCGTCGCCGGCGCGGGTCGCGAGCGTGAGGATGTCCTCGAAGGTCGAGCGCGACGGCTTGTCGGCGCCGGCGAGGCGCGCGATCGACAGCGCGTCGGAGAGGCCGCGCACCAGGTCGGCGTTGCCGACCTTGGCCAGGTAGCTGCCGTCGGTCGGCGCGCTGGCCGCGTGCTCGGCGCTGGTGAACGGCGTCTTCCACACCTGCATCGGGTGGACGCGCGTCGGCTCGCCCGTGACCTGGCGCATCACGACCATGCGGCCATCGGCGAAGAGCGAGTACCCGGCGCACGCGATCGGCGAGGCGACCTGCTTCTCGATCAGGTTGTACGGGTAGAGCAGGTAGGTCCCGTCGGCGCCGCGGTGGTAGACGTAGAGCACGTCCTCGCCGTTGGGCGAGCGGAGCTCGCGCTTGAGCACGTAGTCGCTGGCGTCGCCGTCGAACTGCTTGTGCTCGCCGCCGACGAGCACGTAGCCGCCGGGGAAGATGACGCCGTGATCCTCGGGCAGGCTGCGGCAGCCCTGGCCGATGCCGTCGGCGCGCACGACCTTCTTCGAGCGCCCGTCGAAGACCATGTACCGCCACGCCGTCTCGCGGAAGGGCAGGACCTTGAGCAGCACGAGCCCGCCGGGCTTGCCGATCGGCGCGAAGAAGATCCGGGCGTCGTCGAGCGACTGGTTGGCGTCGTCGACCGGCTCCTCGTAGATGCCCTGACCGCTCTCGGTGTTGTCCTCGACCTTGATGGTCAGGTTGCCGCCGACGCACTCGATGAACAGGGTGTCGAGGAGGTTGTAGTGCGGGTGCTTGCCCGCGACCTGGTGGTCGCGCGTGACCTCGCGCCACTCGAAGTCGTAGGGCGGGGGGTACACCGCCGCCAGATCGCGATCGCCGCGGTCGTCGACGTAGACCACGCGGCCGTCGGGCTCGATGCGCCAGCGCAGGACCTTGTGGTCCTTCCACGTCGCGCCGGCCTGGAAGACGGCGAGGAGCTGGGTGTCGAGCTTGACCAGCTGGATGAGGCGCGCGTCGCGGTAGTAACGATAGAGGTTGGCGAAGTCGCGCTCGAGATCGGCGGCGGCGAGGAAGTCCTGCTGCTCGGCGGGGAGCGCCGCGGTGTCGAAGGAGCCGTCGCCCTGTTGATCGGGGAGCGCCTCGAAGCGGTGCAGCGCGAGGACGTCGGCGACCTTGGTCTCGTGCTTCAGGCCGAGGAAGACGTTGAACCCCAGGAGCAGGTGCTTGCCGACGGCGACGATGTCGACCGGCGCGCAGTTGTGCTCGCTGCGCAGCCGCTCGGTCGCCACGAGCTGCGGCTCGGTCGTGCCGAACACCGCCTTGCGGCGGAGGTTCAGCGCCTCGGCGCGCTTCGCCAGCTCCTGACCACCGGCGGCGAGCCGCTGGCGCAGGACCTCGTAGTTGCCGCCGGTCAGCGCGGCGTCGACGTCGGCCATCTCATGCTCCTGGGGGAACGCCGGGGCGGGATGGTCAGCTCACCTTGTCGTCGTCGAAGCCGAGCTTGCGCGCCTGCTCGAGCAGCGCCTGCAGCTTGACGCGCGTGCTGTCGTCGGCCTTGACCATGAGGTTGGCCAGGACCGCCGACACCGTCAGGTTCTTGAGCGCCTCCGACGAGCCGGCGGCGGCGCCGACCACGTCCTTGAGGTCCTGCACGAGCTGGCCGTTGCCGTTCTTCAGCCGGTCGCCGAGCGCGTGGCGCACGACCTCGGAGTGATCGACCACGCCGTCGATCGAGTTGCCGAGCGCCACCGCCTTGACGAAGCGGTCGAAGAACTGGCCGTCGCCGCCGACGATCTTGATGTCGGCCTTGCTCATCGCCTCGGCCATGACCTTGGCCTGCTGCTCGGTCATCTGCACGCGCGCCCGGATCTGCTCGAGCGCGATGGCGCGGTCGTTCTCCAGCCGGAGGCGGAACTCCTCGTGGTCCTTGGCGGCGCCGTCGAGGACCTTCATCGCGGCGGCCTTCTCGGCGATGCCCTTGGCCTCGGCGAGCATGCGCTTCTCGATCGCGACGGCCTCGGCCTCCTTGGCCGCGACCTCGGCGAGCAGCGCCTCGCGCTTGCCGACCGCCTCGGCGAGCCCGGTCTTCTCGATCGCGGCGGCCTCGGCCTCGCGACCGGCCGCCTCGGCGAGCGCCTTGCGGCGCACGTTCTCGGCGATGACCGTGCCTTCCTTGTCGGTGACGGCGACCTGGGTCTCCCGCACGCGGGCCTCGGCGAGCCCGAGCTTCTCGACCGCGACGGCGTCGGCCTCCTTCACGCGCACGAGGGCGAGGCCCTCGGCGGCGTGCTCGGCCTGCTGGCCCTCGGAGCGACGGATCGCCGCGCGCGCCTCCTTGTCGGAGGCCTCCATCGCCGCCTCGGCGAGGATGAGCTGCTTCTTGGCGTGGGCCTGGGCGACCTGCTGCTCGGCCTCGGCCTTCTTGATGTCCTTGATGAAGACCTCCTGCGCGGCGGCCTCGGCGTGCACGATCGTCACGTGCTTGTGGCGCTTGGCCTCGGAGTCGGTGCGCAGGTCCTTGATCGACTCCTCCTCGACGGCGACGGTCTTGTCGACGGCGACGCGGGCCCGGATGATGTCCGCGATCGAGCGCTTCTCGGTCTCGACGGCCTTGTTCATGTCGATCTGGCCGAGCTCGACCTCGCGCTTGCGCAGCACCTCCTCGAGGTCGTGGGCCTTGGTGACGCGCACCTTCTCGACCTCGACCTCGCGGATGCGGCCCTGCTCGGAGACCTGGACCGAGCGCAGCTTGGCCTGCTCCGCCATCTGGATCGCCTCCTCGGCGCGCTGGCGCTCGACGTGCGTCCGCTTCTCCTCCTCGAGGCGGAAGCGGTTGGCCTCGTTCTCCTCGCGCGCGTTGGCGATCGCGATCTCCTTGTTCTTCTTGGCCTCGGCCTCGGCGCGCTGCTGCTCGAAGCGGAACACGGCCTCGTCCGAGGTGAGGTTCTGCTTGCCCAGCTCCATGCGCTCCTTCTGCTTGAGCTGGTTGGTGTCGATCGCCGCGCCGGTGGTGATCGCGGTGATCTTCTTGATGCCCAGCGAGTCGAGGACGTTGTTGGGGTCGAGGACCTCGATCGGTGTCTGCTCGAGGTAGTCGATCGCGGCGTCGTCGAGCACGTACCCGTTCAGGTCCTTGCCGATGACGGAGATGATCTGGTCCTTGAACACGTCGCGCTGGGTGTAGAGCTGCTCGAACTCCATCTTCTTGCCGACGGTCTTGAGCGCCTCGGAGAACTTGGCGGCGAAGAGCTCCTCGAGCGTCTGCTGCTGCGACGCGCGGGCGCAGCCGATCGACTGCGCGACCCGCAACACGTCATCGGTGGTCTTGTTGACCCGCACGAAGAACGTGACCTTGATGTCGGCGCGGATGTTGTCGGCGCAGATGAGGCCTTCCTTGCCCCGGCGCGCCACGTCGATGGTCTTGACCGACAGGTCCATGACCTCGGCCTTGTTGATGATGGGCAGGACGATCGCCCCGGTGAAGGCGACCTTGGGCTCGCTCCCCATCTTGTTGACGATGAGCGCACGTCCCTGCTCGACCTGCCGCCAGGTGCGTGCGATGAGCACGAGGATGCCGAGGAGGAGGACGCCTCCGACTCCGATCAACGCGAACAGCAGCTGCTTTTCCATGTGAGTGCTCCTCTCTCTCGGTCAGCTCGTGGGAGACGCCATGAGCGCCTCGGCCGTGGGCTCGACGACGTACGCGGCGCGCGCGTCGTCGAAGTCGATGATGAGCGCCTTGCTCCCGCGGGCGAGCACGCCCTTCCGGTCGCAGCGCACCGGGATGACCAGCACGGTGCCGCCGTCCTCGACGGTGGCCTGGCCGAAGTCGTCGTCGACGTGGCCGGTGGTGATGGTGCAGGTGTGGCCGACGTAGTCGCGGTTGGTCTTGCCGGTCTTGATCTGGAACACCGGGCCGAGCGGGCGCACCAGCAGGCCGGCGAGTGGGACGCCGACGACGATGACGACGAGGAGGACGACGGCCGGGAGCCAGCCGGCGAGGTTGCCGAGCGCGGCGCCGCCGTGCTGCATCGCGAGGAGCGACCCGACCCAGGCGACGAGCATGATCATCGAGACCGAGATCGTGATCGGTACGGCGGTGAGGCCGAGCGCATGCCAGAAGCCGCCACCGTCGGCGTTGGCGTCGACGTCGTGCTCGACGGAGATGCCCTTCAGGCCTTCCGCGCCGCCCTTCGCGCCCGCCGCGTCACCGAACAGATCGATGTCGAGCGCGCCGAGGAGCACGAAGAGCCAGTAGACGAGGCAGATGCCGAGACCGATCGTGAAGATGACGGTCGGGAACTGCACCGATGCATCGAGCAACTGGTTCACGAGCGCCTCCCCGCGCGAATGGGACGACCAGCAGGACGAAGCTCTGATGGTCGATCCAGGTACGTCGTCTGTAACAAGACGTTCATTCCGTAGGTCCCCCCCGGGCTCCCGGAAAGGGACGATCGGTCACGCGGGTGCAGGATTGCAACCCCGTCGTACGGGAAGCAGCGGTGAGTGCAACCTGCCGGAATCTACCAGGTTATCCGCGCCGCTCACGGCCCATCCTTGACATGTGCATATGAGTGCACATATGCATGTGTCATGATCCTCGCCTCGACCGTGCTGCTCCTCGGCTTCGCCGTGCTCTCGATGATCGACGGCGTCTACCTCCACCTCTGGCGCTACCGCCTGTGGGCGCGCGCCGACTCGCGCGCCGAGCACTGGCTGCACACCGGGCGGGCGGTGCTGTTCGCGCCGATCGTCCTGCTCGTGTTCGCGGCGCCGACCGCGGGCGCGGCGCTGTGGGCCGGTGTCGCGCTGCTCGCCGTCGATCAGGTGCTCGAGGTGCTGGACGTGCTCGAGGAGCGAGGCAGCCGCGAGACGATCGGCGGGCTCGGCTCCGGTGAGTACCTGGTGCACGCGATCCTCGTGACCTTGCGCGCCGGCGCCGTGGCGCTCGCGCTGGCGTCGCGACCGGCGGCGGCGTGGAGCCTCGACGCGCCGCTCACGATCGGCGCGCACTCGTCGACGCTGGCCTTCCTCGTCCTGCAGCTCGTGCCCGGCGCGATCGCGGTCGCCGGGCTGCACGTGTGGCTCGGTGCGCGCGGGCTCGCCCCGCGCGCGGCGGCGACCTCGTGACCGCGACGCTCGTCCTCGTGCTCTCGGTGGTGTCGACGCTGTCGGCGGGGGCCGCCGTCGGCGACCGTGACTGGCGGGCGCACGTGCGCGGCGCGGGGTGGCTGCTGCTCGTGAACCTGCTCGCGCTCCCGGTCGCGGCGTGGGCGCTCGGCCGCGCGCTCGATCTCGGCGGCGCCGGCGCCGGGCTGGTGATCGCGGCGGCGGCGCCGGGCGGCAGCACGGGGCCGCTCCTGTCGCTGCTCTCGCGCGGCGACGAGGGCGTCGCCGCCGCGCTCTTCGCCGTGCTCACCGTCGCCGGCACCGTCACCGCGCTCGGCGCGACGCTCGTGTTCGACGTCGCCGGCGTCGGGTCGGTCGCGCGCGCGGCGGCGATCGTCACGGCGGTCTCGCTGGCGCCGCTCCTCGTCGGCGTCGCGGTGCGCGCGCGACGGCCGGCGCTCGCGGCGACGATGGCGCGGTGGCTCTCGCGGCTCGGCGCGCTCCTCTTGCTGGCGACGGTGGTCGCGCTCGCCGTGCAGCACGGCGGCGATCTCGCCGGCCCGGACGCGCTCGCGGCGTCGGCGGCGCTCCTGGTCGCGTCGGCGCTGCCCGCGGTCGTCCTCGCGGGGCGCCCGCGGCGCGTCGCGGCGAGCCAGGTGGCGCTGGTGCGGAACCTGACGCTCGCGCTGGTCGTGCTCACGGCGGTGAGCGCGCCGCCGGCGGCGGTCGGCGCGGTGTTATCGTTCGGCCTCGTCATGTACGTGCTCGCCGTCGCGCTCGCGGTGACGTCCCGGCTCCGCTCGAGGTCGGCGCCGTGACGCTCAGTCGCGCGAAGGCCGCGGCGCGGATCGTCGAGCTCCTCGACTCGCCGGTCCTGCGCGCGCTCACCGAGCCGGCGCGCCTCGAGGTCCTGCGCGTGCTCCTCGTGCACGGGCCCGCCGACATCGGCGCCCTCGCCAGCCACCTGCCGCAGGACCGCTCGGTCGTCTCGCGGCACCTCCAGACGCTCGAGGACGCCGGCCTGGTGCGCTCCGAGCGCGACGGCCGTCACCGCCGCTACGAGCTCGACGGCGGCGCCTTCGTCGGCGCGCTCGAGCACATCCTGGGCGAGGTCCGCGCCATGGCCCCGGTGTGCTGCCCGGGCCCCAGACGCGAGTCCTGAGCGCGGCTCCGCGTCAGTGCGCGAGGGTGAAGGCGTCGGCCTGCGCGTTGCGCACGTTGGCCTTGGCGGGCGTGCTCGTCGGCGGGGGCGGCGCCGCCGACGGCGACTCGCCCTCGAAGCCGCGGGCCGCTCGATCGAGGGCGTCGGATTGCTTGTCGAACGACGCCGCGGCCGTGGCCTCCGCGACGCCGCCGCCACGGCCGCGCGATCCACCGGCGAAGAACGGGTCCTGCTTCATCTTCCAGCCGGTGTCGCGCACCTGCTCGGCGCGGCGGCGCAGGAGGTTCGACGCGTCGGCGCTCTTGCCGGTGCGGAACAGCTGGTTGGCGGTCTCGAGGGTCGCCGCGGTCTCGCTCGCCGAGACGCGCGCCGAGACCACGCCGTCGAGCGGCGAGAGCTTGGACGTGTCGGCGGTGGCGATGGCCGCGAGCGAACCCTCGCACTGGCCGGGCTTCTGGTCGACGAGGTCGTCGTAGCGCAGGCGCACGGCGGCGACGGGGCGTTCGCCGGCGACGCCGCGCGGCACGCGCAGGCGGACGAGCGCGGTCTTGTGCTCGCCGGCGGAGAAGGCGCCCATCGGGATGACGGTCTGGCTACCCATCCCGACGGTCACGCGATCGAAGACCTGATCGGCGAAGACGCCGGGCGCCAGGTCGATGACGAGCTCGGCCTGGTTGGCGACGGTGCGGGTGAGCGAGCTCATCTCCTTGTCGAAGATGACGGGCAGGTTGTCGGCCTTCTCGACGAAGTAGTGGCCGCCGTTGGAGTCGCGGGCGAGCGCCGACATGAGGCGCTCGTCGTAGTCGACGTCGACGCCGATCGTCGTGATCGACGCGCCGAGGCGGCGGGCGTCCTCGGCCTGGCGCTTGAAGCCGGGCAGATCGCGGATGCCGGCGGTGGCAAGCCCGTCGGAGAGGAGCAGGATGCGGCTCACCATGCCGGGGCGCTGGCCGAGCATGCGCATGCCGGCGTCGAGGCCGCACGAGATGCAGGTGTCGTTGCTCGCGCGCGGGAACGACAGGCGCTCGAGGAGGCGGGCGCGCGACGTGGCGTCGATGACCGTCGGCGACACCAGGACCTGCGCGCTGGTGTCGTAGGCGACGAGGCTGACGATGTCGCCGTCGCGCAGGCGCTCGATGGCGCGGCGGGTGGCGGCGATGGCGTTGGCCATGCGCTTGCCCTTCATCGAGCCGGACTTGTCGACGACGATGGCGAGGTTGAGCGGAACCCGGGCGGCGGTGCGGCCGGCGTCGGCGGAGACGTCGACGAAGAGGAAGGTCTCGCTGTCGGCGTCGGCGGGGAGGACGGGGTGGCCGAGGCGGCCTTCCATCATGAGGGTCTTGCCGGCCGTGAAGTGCGAGCGATCGATCGCCGGCGGCGGTGGGGTCTTGGCCCCGGGCGCGGTCGGGCCGGGATCGGCGGGGTCGGTCGGTACATCGGCCGGTGCGTCGGACGTCTTGCGCGCGCCCTGGGCCGGGTCGATCGAGACCCAGACCGCGGCTCCGGTGGCGATGGCGCTGGTGGTGGCGAGGGTCAGGAAGGTCGAGAGCTTCACGACGGGGGCCTCCTCAACGGGTGTCGAACGCATGGTGCGGCGGATCGGTCTGGCGGGCCCGCAAGGTCGGTGTAAGTCGTGAGAGCAGGTCGGATCCGTCGGGTGCGGCCTCGGAGCCGATCATCACGAACAGGCTGTCGCACGGGACGTGCATGGGGCCGGAGGGCGTGCCGAGCGTGACGGCGCCGGGGTCGACGGCGGTGACCTCGCTCGACCACACGACGCGCACGGCGCCGGCGGCGATGCGGCGGCGCAGCTCGGCGAGGTTGCGGGCGCGGCCGCGGCGTAGCTCGGCGCCGCGGTAGGACACGACGACGTCGGTGCCCGGCTGGCGCGAGAGCGCGATCGCGGTCTCCATCGCGACGTCGCCGGCGCCGACGATGACGACGCGGCGACCGGCGAAGCTGGCGGCGTCGGCGAGCGCGTAGTGGACGTGCGCGGCCATCGCCGCCGGGACGTCGACCGCGAGGCGGCGCGGCGAGCCGCGGCGGCCGATGGCGACGACGACGGCGCGCGCGCGATGGGTGACGCGGGCGCCGGCGGCGTCGGCGCTGGTCACGCGCCAGGTGCCGTCGGGCGCGGGGTCGAGCGCGGTCACGCGGTGGCGTTCGAGGATCGGCGGCTGCTCGGTGCGGATCGCGAGTGTCCACCGGGCGAGGAGGTCTTCCTTCGTCGTCTCGGCGAGCCACAGGCGCGGTGGCGTCGCGCCGGCGGGCGCGGCGTCGAGGACGAGCTTGCCGCGCGGGAAGCTCTGGATGCTCGACGCGATCGTGCCCTGCTCGAGCGTCAGCGCGCGCAGGCCGCGGGCGCGGGCCTCGAGCGCGGCGGCGAGACCGGCCGGGCCGGCGCCGACGACGAGGACGTCGAGCAGGTCGGCGTCGCTCACCGGCGGCCGCGGGCGCGCGGCGAGCTCGGCGACGGCGCGCGCGCCCTCGTCGACGGCGTTGCGGATGAGCGAGCCGCCGCCGGCGTCGCCGACGAGGAACACGCCGGGCGCGTCGAGCGCCTCGAGGCCGCGGCGGACGGGGATGGCCGCAACGTCGCCGCCCAGGTCGCGCATGGTGAGCGACTGGTTCGGGCAGCTCTGCGCGCACAGCGTGAGCCCGCAGCATGCGTCGGGCCGCGCGACGACGGCGACGTAGCGCCGGACCTCGAGCACGTCGTACGGGCAGGCCTCGACGCAGGCGTTGCAGCCGAGGCAGGTGGAAGCCTCGATCGTGGGTAAGCGGCGGAGTGCGCGCGCGGCGTCGGCGCGCGGGACCGGTGCCTGAGCGGTCGGGCCTCGGGCCTCGGGAAGAGGGCCTCGGGAAGAGGGCCTCGGGCCTCGGAGGGCGGACGTCGCGACATCGGCGCCAGGCGTCGAACTGAAGCGGCGCGCCGCGATGGCCCGGGCGGCGGACCACGCGACGACGGCGGTGAACGCGGAGAACGCGAGCACGAGCCACGGGCTGGTGCTGCGATCGGGCGAGCGTGGGCGCGGCGGCATCGCGGCGGCGACGGCGCGGGCGGCGTCCCAGGCGGCGGCGCGCGCGGCGATCGCGCCGTCGCGCGCACGGATCGGTGTGTGCTCGTCGAAGCAGGTGACGACGCCCGCGCTGGTGCACGTTGCGAGCGGGGCGCGGGCCGCGTCGTGGCAGCGTGCGCAGCGAGCCGCGGCGAGGAGCGGCACGGTCACCGCGCGGGCGGGGCGGAACGACACCGCGTCCGTCGACGCCGGCGATTCGCGCCGTCGCTCGGGACGAACGGGAGCTGCGGCGACGGCGTCCGTCGACGCCGGCGCTTCGCGCCGTCGCGCGGGATGGACGAGACCAACGGGGCGGTCGCCGGCGTCATCGCGGCGGAGCGCGGTGCCGTCGGGGAAGAACGTGACGGTGCCGTGATCGCGGTGGCCGCCGTGGCATCCGCTGCACGCGAGCGTTGCGTCGGCGCGGAGCGCGGCGTGGCCCGGGCGCGCGGTCGCGTGCTCGCCGTGGCAGCTCGCGCACGCGGACGCCGGCGGCGCCTCGTCGGTGCCCCGGGTGTGGCAGGTCGCGCAGCCGACGCCCGCGGCGCGGTGCGACGCGGAGAGGGGGCCCGGGCTCGTCGTGCCGCTCCAGAGCATCACCGTCGCGATCGCGGCGACCGCCGCGGCCGCGATCGCCGCGATCGCGACGCCTCGGAAGCGCGTGACGTCGCTGGTGGCGACGACACGTCTCATCGCAGCACCAGCGCGACGTGCACGAGGAGCAGCGCCACGGTCACGGCCGCCATCACCATGTGCAGCGGCATCCACGCGCGCAGCGCGACGGTCATCGCGCGCCGGCCGGGGAGGGCGCGCACCTCGACGGCGACGCGGATGAGCTTGTCCAGCCCCGCCAGCCGATCGCCGCCGCGCCCCTCGAGCACGATCTGGATCCTCGCCCTCAGCCTGCGTTCCTCCTCCGCCAGCGTCCGCCCCGAGGCCACCAGGCTCACCCACCCGAACGGCGCGCGCGCGTACGGCACCAGGATCCGGTCCGCGATGCGCTTCACCAGCTCGCCGGTCCCGCTCATCTCGCGGAACATCCGTGCGCGCAGCTCGTCCGCATCTCCCTTCAGGTCTTCCGGCAACGATCCGCCGCGCTCGATCCGCGTCAGCGCGCGCGGCACCGCCCGGTACACCACCGCGCCGAACGCGCCGAGCACGCTCGCGACCCCGAAGGCCGCCAGCAACACGCCTCCGGATCCGCTCATCCCATCGACATGCGCGAGCACCGCGGCGGGCGCGAGCCCTCCCACCACCACGTGCCCCACGAGCCACGCCTTCACCCGGCTCCGCGCGATCTCCCTCCGCCGCCGATCCCTGGGCTTCATCCACACGCGCACGAACCGCTTCGGCACCACGTGCAACGCCAGCCCGATCACCATCAGCGCCGCCACCACGCCCGCCGCCAGCCCCCAGCCACTTCCCGCGCTCCAGCCTCTCCCCATCACCCATCCTCCGACTCCCAGGCACACCATCATTCCCGCGACCATCCCGCGCGCACCGGCCATCATCGTGGACGTGAACCTCGGCGAGGACGCAGACGCGGACGCAGACGAGGACGCAGACGAGGACGCAGACGAGGACGCAGACGAGGACGCAGACGGGGACGCAGACGGGGACGCAGACGAGGACGCAGACGAGGACGTGGCCGCAGCCGTGGACGGGGTCGCAGGCGCAGCCGTGGACGGGGTCGTGAACCTTGACGGCGACGTGGACGGTCTCCTTTCTCGCTCACCCTCTCGCTCTCGCTCTCCCTCTCGTCCTCGCTCTCGCTCTCGCTCTCGCTCTCGCTCTCCTTCTCCGCCGCCGCCTCCTCCCCGCAGCACCCTCGCCACCTCCGCGAACGCCCGCTCCGGCTCCACGCGCAACACGCTCCCCGTCGGACACGCAGTCACACACGCGGGCGCCGCGTACTCGCGGCATAGATCGCACTTCACGGCGAGCCCGCCGAGTCCGCCGGCGCCGCCGCCGCGCTCCGCCATCGCGATGTTGTCCCACGGGCACGCGCGCGCGCAGTTGCCGCACCCCGTGCACGCCTCGGCGCGCACGAATACCTCGCCGTCGAGATCACGCCCGATCGCGCCCGTCGGGCAGTCGTGCAGACACGCCGCGTGCCGGCAGTGCTGGCACGTGTTCGGCAGCAGCAGCGTCGCCGCCGCCGTCGCCGCCGTCGTCGTCCGCGCCAGCGCCCGGTCCACCGGCGTCACCACCTTGTCGCCCCGCCGCACCAGCCGGCTCTCGCCGTGCACCTCCGCGCAGCTCCACGCGCAGTGACCGCAGCGGACACACGTGTCCTGATCGATCACGAGGAGCGAGCGCGCGACCTGCAGCCGGTAGAGATCCTTGAACACGTGCTGCGTCGATCCCGCCGCCGCCGCCGCCCCCGCCGCCATGACCACCGCCTGACCCGCGAGTTGCGCCGCCGCGACCCGTCGCCACCGCGTCAGCACGCCCGGGTTGCGATCCGCGACCGTCCGCACGACCGCGCGCGGCAGCACCGCGCACCACGTGTCGCCGGCGGCGACCGCCGTCGCCGCGTAGCCAGCGCCGGCGAGCGCCTCGTCGTCGCCGAAGAAGTCGCCGCGCGCCAGGTACGCCTGCACCGCGCCGTCGCGCTGGAGCTGCACCAGCCCCTCGGCGACGACGTAGACGTGCTCCGCCCGGTCGCCGACATGCACCAGCTCCATCCCGCGCGCGAAGCGCTCGAGGCGCACACCGTCGAGCATCAGCTCCAGCTCCTCGACGCCGAGATCGCGACCCAGCGCGCTGCCGGCGAGCGCGTCGCGCGCGGCGCCTCGCTCGAGGTACCGCCCCTCGCGGCTGCCGCTCTCGTGCGCTCCGTCGCCTTCGCCGCGTGCGAGCACCCGTCGCGCGACCGCGCTCGCGATCTCGGCGACCTGCGTGCCCGGCGCCGCCGCCGCCGTCGCGCGCCGCGCCAGGCCGGGCAGGAGCGCCTCCTCGCCGAACGTGCCGCCGCTGCGCACCGTGCGGAGCACGCTCGGCGCCAGGTCGCCGCGCCGGGTCGCCCGCAGCTCGACCGATCCGGCGACCACGACGAAGATCGCCTCGCCCGGGTCGCCGTCACGGTAGAGCTCGCCGCTCGCCTCGCGCACGCGCCCCGCCGCGACGAGCGAGGCGTTCGCGGTCACGGGAGCTCCAGGGTCGCCTCGGCGACGTCGACGATGTCGAGGCGCGCGAGGGCGCGCGCGTCGACGAGCGGCCCGCTCGGGCGGCGGCCGAGCCGCGCCTGCTCGCGCTCGTAGTCGATGAACGCGCGGATGAGGAACGGCGGGAACGCGCGGAAGCGCAGCGTGACCTCGATCCGCAGCGGGCCGGTCGCGTTCGCGACGTCCAGCTCGTGCACGAACCGCTGCGGCACGCCGGGCGCGAGCGAGCGCGTGTCGACGATCGCGTCCGGTCCCCGGACGAAGCCGCGGGTGGCGTCCAGCGCACCGACCGGGAAGAAGATCTCGACGAACGCATCCTCGCCGCGCAGGTTCGAGCGGCACTCGCCGGTGTCGAGGTCGTAGTCACCGTCGGCGTAGCGATCGGCGCGGGCGCGCTCCTGGCCGGGCAACGGCTGGCACCGGCCGCGCGCGTCGATCTCGCCGATGCAGCGCACGCAGCGGAGGAAGCCGTTCTGGAAGTTCACGAGCCCGCGGCCGCGGAACGTGGTCCCGTCGTCGCGCGTCCACCGCGGCGCGTCGGGGCCGTCGGCGACGTCGGCGCCGAACAGGCCGAGCGGGCGGCCGAGCCGGTCGAGCGACGTCGCGCGCGTGTTCACCTGCAGCATGACCTTGTCGCGTAGATCGTCGGTGGCGCGGTCGACGCGGCCGGCCTCGTAGTGCACGACGCCGCGCGCGTCGGTGACGCGCACGTGCAGCCAGATCTCGCGCTCCTGGCTGAAGCCTGCCGGCACGCGGTGACCGGCGCCGACGTTCTCGACGGTGATCGGCAGCTCGAGGCGTTGCCCGGAGCGCCGGGCGCCGTCGATCGACAGGCGGAACGTGCGCGCGAGCAGGAGGTCGCGGCGTTGCCTGGCGCCGACGGGCGCGCCGTCGACGTCGAGGCTCGCGTCGTCGATCGCGCGATCGTCGAACGCGGGGTCGAGCGGGATGTCGACGCCGGTGAAGCTGTGACCGTGCACGCGCCGCGGCGCGCCGCCGGCCGCGGCGGGACCGGTCGCGTACGTCCCGGGCGGGACCGGCGCGAACCGCGTGCCGGGCGGGCAGGTCCGTCCGGCGAGCCCTGCTTCGCTCTTGCCGGGCACGCACACGCCCGGGTAGAGGCTCATGTGGCAGTCCTGGCAGCTCGCGGCGGCGCGACCGGCGCGCTGCTGGCCGGCGCTCCACTCCACCCATTCGCTGTAGGCGTTGCGCAGCCGCTTGAAGTGCTCCCCACGGCGCACGCCCTCGAGCGCGTCGGTGCCGAAGAGCCGGACGTCGTGGCAGGCGCCGCAGAACTCGCTCGACCCGAGGTACGCACGCGCCGACGCCGAGCTCGCGCGATGCGCACCGCCGGCGACCCGCTCGCCGCCGCCGAGGAGCGCGCGCACGTCGAGCGCGTAGCCGCTGTTGGCGATGCCGAAGCGCCCGCGCGCGTCCTCGGGACGCATCGAGAACGTCTGCCCGGTCGCGGGCGAGATCCACGACGGGTTGCCCTCGTACGGCGCGCCCGGGCGCGCGGGGCCGGTGACCTGATGGCAGAACGCGCAGCTGATGCCCTCGCGCGCGGCGGCGGGCAGGAGGTCGCGCAGCGGCAACCGGCTGCGCTCGTCGAAGGCGCTCCATGCGGGCAGTGACGCCGCGAGGTTCTCGCCGGGCGCGTGGCAGTTGACGCACCAGAGCGCGCCGCCCGAGCCGGTCTCGGCGATCCCGGTGCGGCGGTTCACGCACGCGCCGTCGCCGGCGCGCCGCAACACGCCGGCGCCGCCAGGGCAGTCGCGATCGCGCCCCACCTGCTCCTGGATGAGCATCTCGAGCGACTGGTAGAGCGGCGAGCCCGTCGCGTGCGCCATCACGGAGCGGCTCCACTCGTTGCTCTGGCGCGGGTGACAGCTCGCGCAGTCGGCGAGCTCGGTCGCCTTCGCGAGCGGCGCGTCGACCGCGCTCGCCCGCGTCGTGTCGGTGCGCACGCGGCCGGCGTCGCTGCTCGCGAGCGCGGCGGCGGCGACGAGTCCGAGCGCGAGCGGGGCCAGGAACGCCCCATGCCGGAGCCATCCAAAGTTGACAAAGTTGACACCGTCCCCGGAAAGGGCGGGGAGTTCTCGGGGCTTGGCGTCGGGGGTCCCGGGGCCGGGGCCTGGGGACGGTGTCAACTTTGACAACTTTGCGGGGGGCGCGAGGAACGAGCGGAGCTCCCTCGCGATCGAGGCGGAGGTCCGCGGGCGGCGCGAGGGGTCGGGATCGAGGAGGCGGAGGGTGAGGCTCTGGAGGCCGGCGGGGAGCTGGGCGGCGATGGCGGGCGGGAACGGCGGCGCGCCGCGGGCGAGCTGATCGTCGAGGCCGCGGCGGAGGCCGAGGCCGCCGGGGAAGGGGTGCTCGCCGGCGAGGAGGCGGTAGAGGAGGAGGCCGATCGCGTAGCGGTTGCTGGCGCCGTCGGCGGGCGCGCCGTCGGCCTGTGCAGGGGACATCCAGCGCGCGCTGCTGCTGCCGGTCGCGGGGCTCGTGCCGGTGCCCGCGCCGACGAGCGCGGCGACGAGCGAGTCGGCCCGCAGATCGAGACGGCGGTCGCGCACGACGAGGGCGTCGGGCTCGATGGGGCCCGGGAACAGGGACGCCTCCTCGCAGGCGGCCGCCGCGTCGGCAAGCGATGCGACGAGCGCGAGCGCGTCGCGCCACGCGACCGGACCGTCGTGGTCGCGCAGCCAGGACGCGAGCGTGGGCTCGCGGGGCGCGCGCTCGAGCCACCAGCCGTCGTCGTCCTCGCCACCGTCCACGAAGCCGCCGACGCCGTCGCGGCCGAGCGCGAGCAGGCGGCGCGCGACGCGCTCGTCCTCGCGCGCGAGGTGCCAGCGCTCGTGGCCCGGTCGATCGGCGACGGGCGCGCGCGTCGCGCGGCCGAGCCGTGCGAACGACGTGTCTCCCGCGCTCATGGCGTCGCGGTCGCCGGCGCCGTCGACGGCGTCGCCGCCCGCTCACCGCCCGACCACCGCGTGCGCGCGACATAGGTCGCCGCGCCGACGACGAGGCACAGCGCGACCACGAGGCCGATCGCGCGCCGGTTCCCGATCTGGCGCGGCGCGCTCGCGCGATCCACGAGCGCGATCGTGTCGAGCCGCGGCGGCGACGGCGGTGACGCCTGCGCCGGTAGGTCGGGGTGCGAGCCCGCCGCGGTGATCGCCGGCGTCGCGGGCACGGCGCCCGTCGCGGTCACCGCGGTCATCGACGGCGCGCTCACGCCCGCGCCGTCCGCCGCCGCGAACGGCTCGAGCGCCGCGATCACCTCCTGCGCCGACGCCGGCCGGTCCGCGGGAGCCTTCGCGAGCAGCCGGCCGAGCAGGCGCTCGACCCCACGCGGCAGCCCGGCGCGCGCCTCGTCGGGCAGCGGCGGCGGCGGCGCGGTGCACTGCAGCTCGAGCAGCTGGCGCGGCGACTCCGACGCGAACGGCGGCCGCCCGGCGAGCATCTCGTAGAGCACCAGGCCCAGCGCGTACAGGTCCGCGCGATGGTCGACCGGTGCGGCGTCGATCTGCTCCGGGCTCATGTACGCGAGCGTGCCCACCGAGCCCGTCGTTCCCTTCCGCATCGCCTGCAGCACCTTGCCGATGCCGAAGTCCATCACCTTCACGCCCGCCGGCGTGAGCATCAGGTTCTCGGGTTTGAGATCGCGATGGATGATCGGCGGCTCCTGCCCGTGGGCCGCGGTCAACGCCGCCGCGACGTCGCTCGCGATCGCCACCGCCTCGGTCCACGGCAGCCGGCCACGCGCCGCCAGCCGCGCGCGCAGCGTCTCGCCGTCGAGGAACTCGAGCGCCATCACCAGCTCGCCGTCGACCTCGGTCGACGCCAGGCTGCGCACGATGTTCGGATGATCGAGGTGCGCGAGGATCGTCATCTCGTCGAGGAACCGCCGCCGCGCGTCCTCCGACCGCCCGAGCTCGGGGCGCAGCACCTTGAGCGCGACTCGCCGGCGCGAGAGCCGCTCCTCGGCCTCGTAGACCTTGCCCATCCCGCCTTCCCCGACGAGACGACGGACGAAGTAGTCCCCGATACGGTCCATCCCCCCGAAAACGCACGGCGATCCGATCGGATCTATCGACGCCGGTAAGGGTCCCGTACGCCTCACGGTCGATCGCGTGACCCGATCCGCGGCGTGTGCCCTCTAGGACGACATGAGGCATCTCCTTCCGGTCGCGCTCGTCATGTTCGTCGTCCCACTCGCCGCCTGCGGCGAGGTCGCGGAGCCCGTCGACGTGCTCGACTGCGGCGAGGTCGACGGCCTCCTCGCCTGTCACACGTTCGAGGACGACGATCCGGAGTGGACGTCTGACGAGCGCGACGGCGTCGCCGTGCTCGACGATCGCGACGCGGCCGCGGGCGTGCGCGCCCTCCGCGCGCAGGTCTCGGCGATGGGCGGCAAGGCGGTGCGCGCCCGCGCGCTACCCGCCATCGACCGCTACCACGTGCGCTTCCGCGCCAAGATCCCCGGCGCCGCCGACACCACCGGCATCGCGCTCCTCCACCTCGGCGAGGCGAGCGGCATGTACCTCGGCACCAACGTCGAGATCGCCGGCGGCAAGCTCGGCCTCGCGGTCCAGTCGGCGAGCGTCTACGAGTACCCGGTCGACGTCGCGATCGATCGCTGGATGTGCCTCGAGCTCGAGCTCCTCGTCTAGGAGACCGGCGGCCGAGCCGTCCTGCGCGCCGACGGCGCCACGGTCGTCGATCGGGGCGGCCTCGACACCCGCCCGGCCGGCCCGATCGGCAACCTCGAGGTCGGCATCCCGTACGCCGGCGCGTCGGGCGCGATCGCGCTCGTCGACGACGTCGTCGTCGCGAGCGAACCGCTGCCCTCGTGCCCGTGATCCGCGCGCGTCAGTAGTTCCGTGGCGGGTGCGGCGGACGCGCGTGCTCGACGTACTCGCGGACGGCGGGCCGGCGCCAGACGGCCTCGGCGTACGCGGCGACCGCCGGTGGCACCTCGTGGCCGCTGCGCAGGAGCCGCATGAGCGCGAACGCCACGTCGACGTCGGCGATGCACGGCTCGCCGAAGAGCGTCCCGTCGGGGTTCGGCCCCAGGCGCTCGACCACCGTCGTCAGATCGCGGGCGAGCTTGGTCGCGAGGGGGCCGAGCGGTCGGAGCGGCTCGTCGAACTTGTAGAACAGGAGGATGCTCGGGCGTTCCTCGCGGAGCGGCAGGAGCTCCATGCGGATCCACGACATGAGCTGCCGCGCCCGTGCCCGCGCCCGCACGGCGGTCGGGAAGAGGCTCGGCCACTGGGGCGGTGGAAACGCGTCCTCCAGGTACTCGATGATCGCCATCGACTCGGCGAGCCAGAAGTCGCCGTGCTGCAGCGCCGGCTCGAGCCCGGTGTAGGCCTGGTAGCGGATCGCCGGGGTGACCCCGGTCCGGTCCCCGACGAGCGCGATCGCGGTCGAGAACGCGACGCCCTTCTCACGCAGCGCGACGTACGGCGCCGCGTCGAACGGGTTCGACCAGAAGGCGTCGACGTAGAGGACGATGTTCACGCGGCGCCGTCCGTCGTGAGCGGCGCCGGGTGCCATCCGCCGCACGCCTCCTCGATCACGCGCGCCGCGGCGAGCGTGAGCCGGTCGCCGCCGCGCCGGCCGACGACCTGGACGCCGACCGGGAGCTCGTGCTCGTCGAAGCCGACCGGCACCGCCGTCGCCGGCAGCCCGGTGATGCTGAACAGGCTCGTGCACACCGCATCGAACGGCGTCAGCATCGGCCAGTGGTGGCGCGGCGCCGGCCGGCTGTACGGCGGGTGCAAGAGGACGCCGCGCGGCCCGATCACCTCCTCGAGGCCGGCCTGCAAGGCCGCGATCGGCGGCGTCCCGCGCAGGAGCACCGACTCGAGCGGGCGGCCCAGGCGCTCGAGCGCGACCAGCGCGAGCGTCGGGATCGAGTAGCGCCCTCGGCCGCGCGCCGCGCGCACCAGCTCGGGCACCACCCGCAGCGGCTCGTCGCCGGCGAGCAGCTCGGCGAACGACTGCGCCGGCGCCCCGGGGCTCGCCTCGCCCGTCCTGGCCAGCGCGCCGAGCCACGCCAGCACGTTGCCGCCGAAGAGCCGGTGCCACGTCGCGTCGTCGAGCTCGACCACCTCGGCGCCGCGTGCCGTGAGCGCCGCCGTCGCGCGCTCGATCGCCCCCGCCATCACCGGCGCGATCCGCACCCGACCATGGCGCGTGACCGGCACGACGCGCACGCCGCGCAGGTCGCCGGCGGCCAGCGCCGGATCGCGCGGCGCGAGCGTCGCCACCGCGCCGCTCTCACCGTCGGGTCCGGCGATCACCTCGAGCACGTGCTCGGCGTCGGCGACCGTGCGGGTGATGGGGCCGGTGCACAGCATCGCCTCCGACGCCGCGTTCTCCGGGCCCCAGTGGCCGGTGTTGGGCACGAGCAAGGCGCTCGGCTTGTGGCCGACGCAGCCGCACATCGCGGCCGGGATGCGCACCGACCCGGCGATGTCCGAGCCGATGCCGAACGGCGAGCCGCCGGCGGCGACCAGCGCCGCCTCGCCGCCGCTCGAGCCGCCCGGCGTGCGCGCGAGGTTCCACGGGTTACGCGTGCGGCCGTGCAGCGGGTTCGACGTCTCCATCCACATCCCGCCCTCGGGCACGTTGCTCTTGCCCATCACGATCGCGCCCGCCGCGCGCACGCGCGCGACCACGGTCGCGTCGTGGTCGGCGATCGCGTCCCGGCGCGAGAACAGGCCGGCGGTCCACGGCAGGCCGGCGACCGCGAGGAAGTCCTTGATCGTGCAGGGCACGCCGAAGAGCGGCGGCAGCGCGGCGCGATCGCTCGGGCTCAGGCGGGCCAGCGTGTCGGCGGCGGCGCGGGCCTCGGCGCGCGCGGCGTCGTAGCGGCGCGCGACCAGGGCGTTGACCGCGGCGTTGGTCGCGTCGAGCCGCGTGAGGCACGCCTCGAGCAGCTCGACCGGCGAGAGCTCGCCGCTCTTCACCAGCGCGGCGAGCCGCACCGCAGGCAAGGCGAGCAGGCTAGAGGGCACGCACCACCTCGCGCGCGGCGCGCTCGCCCGACTCGAGCGCGCCCTCGAGGTAGCCCGTCCACTCGGCGGCGGTCTCGGTGCCGGCGAAGTGCACGCGTCCGATCGGCTGGCGCAACGTCGTCCCGCTCGTGGTCAACCCACCCGGCGCCATCACGCCGACGGGACAGCCGCGTGTCCACGGCTCCGCGCTCCAGTCGGTGGTCACGATCGCGACCGGTTCACGCGCCTCGTCGCCGAACCAGCGCACGAGCTGGGCGACGATCGCCGTGGTGTCTCCGTTCCACCGCCGCGCCGGCCCGGCCTGCACGAAGCCGACGAGCGCCGGCTGCGCGCCGTCCGCCGACGTGTTGTCGAACAGGACCGACAGCGGTCCTCTCGTGCTCACGACCTCGCCCGACAACCCGCGCTCGCGCCAGAACGCGCGCTCGTACGCCACGCACACCTTGACGATCGCGCCCATCGCGACCTTCTGCAGGAGCTGCGTGCGCGCCGGCGCGGCGGGCGTGAGCTCGATCGCCGCGGCGACCGGCGGCGGCACCGCGACCACGACCTGGCGCGCCGCGACCCGCCCGCGATCACTCGTGACGATCACCTCGCCGCCGCTCGCGCCGCCCGGCTGCTCGATGTGGCGCACCGGCGCGCCGGTGACCACCGGCACGTCGAGCCGCTCGACCCACCGCTCGACGATCGACTGGGTCCCGCCGACGAAGCGCCGCTCCTGGGCGCCGCCCTGGATCGTCGACAGGTTCATGAGGCCGCCGCCCGCGCGCAGGTAGGCCAGGAACCAGAGCAGCGACAGCTCCGCCGGGTCGACGCCGAAGATCGCGCCGACCGCGACGTCGAGCACGCCGCGCACGCGCCGCGGCAGCCGCCGGGCGACCTCGGCGACCGTGCGCGCGTCGAGGTCGACCGCGTGCCGCGCCGACGCCGGATCGCGCGCCGACACGCGCGCGGTCATCCGGTCGATACGCTGGAGCGCGAGGTGGAGCTGCACCAGCTCGAGCGGTCCGAGCGACGGGATGTCCCCGGCGTAGCGCCGCACCCGGTCGCCGTCGTCGAGGATCTTCTCCCCGGTCGCCCAGGTCGCGAACGTGTCCACGCCCATGCGCGCGGCCAGCGCCGCCAGGCGATCCTGGCCCGGCCCGATCCACTGCCCGCCGCGATCGAAGCGCGCCTTGCCGAGCTGCTCGCTCCAGGCCCGCCCGCCGACGCGGTCGCGCGCCTCGAGCACGACGACGCTCGCGCCCGCCGCGCGCAGCGCCTCGGCCGCGGCGAGGCCGGCGAGGCCGGCGCCGACGACCACCACATCCGCACGCGCCGGAACGTCGCTGGCGATCACCGGCGCATCTTACTCCAACGCGCCCGTGCCCGTGCCCGCGCCCGCGCCCGCTTCCGCGAGCAACTACCGGCGCGTGATCCGGTCCAGCGCCGGCGGCGCGACCGGCGAGTGCGCCGTGAGGTACGCCGTCAGCGCGTCGACGTCGACGTCGCCGCCGAGGCGCGCCGTGCCCTGCTTCAGCACGGTGAACCCGTCGCCGCCGTCGGCGAGGAAGCTGTTCACCGTCACGCGGTACGTGGCCGCCGCCGTGATCGCGACGCCCCCGAGCCGGAGGTCGCTCACGCGGTCGCCGATGGCCCGCGTCGAGTCCCACGTGTACGTGAAGCCGCGCGAGGTCGAGAGGATCATCGCCCGCTCGGTGCCGTCGGAGAGCCGGGTCCACTGCTGCTCCAGCAGCGCATCGAGCTGGGCGCCGGTGAGGCTCAGGCTGACCAGCGCGTTCGAGAACGGCTGCACCGTGAACGCCTCGCCGTAGGTCACCTCGCCGGCCTGCTCGCCGCCGGAGATCTGCGCCGCCAGGATGTCGGCGCGGATGCCGCCCGGGTTCATGAGCGCGATCACCGACCCGCCGCGATCGGTCGCCGCCGTCGCCTCGAGCTGCGCGTCGGCGATGACGTTGCCCATCGTCGACTCGCCCGCGAGGTTGGGCAGCTTGGTGAGGTCACCGCTCACGCGGCCGATCACGCGGTTGGCGAACGGGGCGGCGAGCGTGTCGTACTTGGTGATGAGCGCGGTCTGCGCCGCGTCCTTGGCCACGTCGCGCGTCACGATCACGTTGCGCGCGGTCTTCGCGGTCACGTCGCCGGTGACCTCGTCGATCGTGAGATCGATGTCGGTGACCAGGCGCCCGAACGACGCCGCGCTGGTGACCAGCTTGCCGTCGATGTCGCAGACGTGCGCGGCGTTGGTGTGGCCGGCGACCACGACGTCGACCTCGGCGTCGAAGCCGCGCACGATGTCGAACAGCGGCCCCGAGATCCCGACGCACTGGTCGTAGAGCCCGGTGGTGAACCCGCCCTCGTGCAGGAGCACGACGATGGTCTCGACGCCCTTGGCCTTCAGCTCGGGGACGAGCCGGTTCACGGTCTCGACCTCGTCGTGGAACGCGAGACCCGCCACGCCGGCCGGCGTGACGATCGACGGCGTGCCCTCGAGCGTCATGCCGATGAAGGCGACGCGCGCCGCGCGGAACGTGCGGAGCTCGTACGCGGGGAAGAGCGTGGTGCCGGTGTCGAGATCGGTGACGTTCGCGGCCAGGTAGCCGAACGACGCGCCGGCGAAGTCGTCGCCGTCCTGACAGCCGTCGGTCGGGTGGCAGCCGCCGTACGCCATGCGCAGGAGCTCCGCGGGGCCCTCGTCGAACTCGTGGTTGCCGACCGCGGCGATGTCGAGGCCGAGCGCGTTCATCGACTCGACCGTCGGCTCGTCGTGGAAGAGCGCCGACATGAGCGGCGTCGCGCCGATGATGTCGCCGGCGGCGACCACCACGGTCTGCGGGTTGGTCGCCTCGAGCGCGGCGACGTGAGTCGCCAGGTACTCGGCGCCGCCGGCGTCGACGCGGTTGACCAGCGGATCGGGTCCGGTCTGGATGCGTCCGCTCGAGCCCGACGGCGGTTTGAGGTTGCCGTGGAAGTCGTTGGTCGCGAGCAGCTGCACCGACTGCGCGCCGCACGCCCACTCGGGGGCGCCGCGCGTGTAGTCGAGCATCCGCCGGAACGCGACCGGGCCGACGTGCTTCACGCGATCGAGGTCGGCCAGGCTGTGGATGAAGCGGTTGGCCCGGGCGCCGACGATCGCGTTCGCGGCGCGCCGGTTGAGCCGGACGTCGTCGTCGAGCTCGCGGAACGACGCCTCGCGGGCGAGGCGGAGGACGGCGCACGCTTCGGGCGTCTTCTCGGCGATCCCGGCGACGTCGGTCTTGCCGTCCTCCGAGACGAAGGTGTCGTCCTCGCCGTCGACGGGGTCGTCGTCGTCGATCCCGCATGCGGCGAGGAGCAGCGACGAGGAGAGGAGGGTGGAGGTGGCGAGCCGGCGTGAGGGGGGGCGCATCGTTTCGCCGCGGCAGTGCATGGCCGATGCCAGCACCTGGCGCCGCCATCTGCCCGAAAACCTCGGAGGCCCGGACGTCCGGGCCTCCGACATGGCTACCGGGCTAGCCGGTCACGCCGCCTCCGTCAGCCGCAGACCGGCTCGTCGCCGCACACGGACGTGGTCTCGTCGCAGTACGAGCTCTGGCACTCGGAGTTGCCCTGGCATCCCTGGCCGTTGGCCTTCTCGGCCTCGCACACGTCGTTCGCGTTGCAGAAGTTGCCCGACGCGCAGAAGAAGAGACACGGCTGGCCGGCGGTGGGCGGGTTGTCGCACTGGAGCGTCGTCTGGTTGCAGGTCAGCGGCGCGATGCAGTCGAACAGGCCGGCGAAGCCTTCGGAACAGGCGTCGCCGACGCGGCCGAGGCCGACGCACGTCGTGCTCGTCGCGTCGCAGCGATCTCCGAGGTCGGCGCAGTACTGCTCCGGGCAAGCGTCGCCGCGGTTGGGCGCGTCGGCGCAGGTGCCGGCCTCGAGGCAGTAGAGGCCGTAGGCGCACTGGCGGTTGCTCGAGCACGGTCCACCGACCGCACGGAGCGCCGTGCACGTCGTCGTCGCGGAGTCACAGAACGAGCCGGCCACGCACGGTCCGGTCGTGCCGTTGCAGGTGCCGCCGATCGCGACCTCGGCGCGGGTGGTACCGCACACGCCGGCGCAGCAGGCCATGCCGCAGTCGGGGATGCTGCAGTCGCCGCTCACGCATTCGAGGTCGCCGTAGCACGGGCCCATCCCGTCGGGGACGGTGCCGCGCAGCGCGTCGCGGCACGCCTCGGGCTCCTCGCGCACGTTCTCCTGCGTGGCGTCGCACGACGCGCTGCCGAGCGCTTCGACGCAGTCGCCGGCCCTGTCCTCGTCGTAGTCGATGCGGCCGGCCTCGACGCCGGCCTGGATCTCCTCGAACCGGACCCGCACGTCGGCCTTGCAGTCGGCGACGTTCGTGTACGCGCCGCAGCGGACCTGCCGCTCGCACAGCGCGTCGATGAGCTCGTCGGGAAGATCGTCGAGCTTGACGCCGCCGCCGCCGCAGGCCGCGGCGAACGAACAGCCGAGCGAGATCACCAGCGCTCCGAGCGCGCGCAACGAAGATGAAGCCATGAGAACCCCCTTGGCTCCATCTCTACACCACCCACCGTTCGGCGGCGAGGGGTGTGCCCTGGCGCACGCTGCGCGGCGCGCGGCTACGCCCGCATCGCCTCGATCGGCGACACCCGGGACGCGCGGATCGCCGGCGCCAGGCCGCCGATGAGCCCCATGATCAGCGAGAAGAAGAGCGCGTTGAACACGATCTCCGGCGTCGCGGTGAACGTGATGACGATCTCCGAGAAGGTCTGGAAGTTCATCGTCGAGAACGTGAAGAGGCCCATCACCATCACCAGCGCGGTGCCGACCGCGCCGCCGACGAGCGCCAGGAAGATCGCCTCGAGCAGGAACGACGTCAGGATCGCGAGCTTCGAGAAGCCGAGCGCGCGCAGCGTGCCGATCTCGCGGGTGCGGTTCGCGACGGCGCCGTTCATCGTGATGCTCGCGAAGATCATCGCGGCGAACGACAGGAGGACCGCGAACATCGTGCCCATGCCCTGGAGGAAGCCCGCGGTCTGCTCCGACTGCTTCTCGTAGTAGTCGGTCTCGCGCAGGACGTCGACGCCGAGCCGCTTGTCGGCCTCCAGCGAGGTGCGGAACGCCTGCAGGTCGTTCTTGTTGTTGAGCCGCACGCGCGCCGACGACACGACCGACGGTCGCCCGAGCGAATCGCGCAGGACCCCGACGTCGGTCCACACCTCCGACTCGTACGACGAGCCGCCGGCGGAGAACGTGCCGACCACCTTCAGCGGCCGGTTGTTGCGCACGTCGAACTGCTTGCCCTCGGCGACGCCCACGAACCGGCCGACGATCGCCTTGCCCACGATCGCCTCGTTGGTGCCCGGCGTCGGCATGCGCCCGCTCACGATCTTCACCTCGGGGCGGAAGCGGTACGACTCGGGCGGCACGCCCCGCAGCATGACGTTGGAGATGCCGCTGCCGTCGGTGACGTCGACCGTGAGGACCAGGACGACCTCGCCGACCGCGCCGTCGCCATCGCCCTGCTTCACCTCGGGCCGGTCGCGGATGATGTTGACCAGATCGGCGGAGAACGAGCTGGGCAGCTCGGCCTCCGAGCCGTCGCGCAGGACGATCGCCGTGTCCTCGCGGCCGCTGATGCTCATCGCCTTCTGCACGCCGGCGCTGAGCATGAGCGCGGCGCCGAAGACGAAGACGACGAGCGCCACGCCCGCGGCGGTGGCGATGGTGGTGACCTTGCGGACCCAGAGCGATCGCAGGTTGTACTGGATGGGCACCATCAGTCGATCCTCCGCAGCGCGTCGGTCACCTTGCGGCGCGACGCTTGCCAGGCCGGGTACGCGCCGGCGAGCACCCCGGCCAGGGTGGCGGCGCCGAACGCCATGGCGATGACCTTGAACGGCGCCCGGAAGTACGGGAACCACGCGCCCATCCCGTCCTCGACCGCCGGTCCGATGACGCCGTTGATGAGGAGCACGGTGAACACGATGCCCACCAGCCCGCCCAGGGCGCCGACGAGGAGCGCCTCGCCGAGGACGAACCCGACGATGTGACCGGGCTGGAAGCCGATGGCTCTCAGGACGCCGTACTCGTGGGTGCGCTCGCGCACCGCCATGGCGATCGTGTTGGCCAGGATGAGCGCCATGACCAGCAGGATGATGAGCGTGACGATGTCGAAGGCCTTGAGCAGGCTCGAGAACATGCCGAGCCAGCCGAGCTGGAACGCGCGCTCGCTCTGGGTGAGCGTCTGGTCGTCGCGCTGGTCGAACATCGTGTCGATCTGCTTGGAGATCGCCGCGCTCTGCGTCGGATCCTTGATGCGGCTCAGCACCCAGCCGATCTGATCCCTCATGACGTCGCCGCGTGGATCGTTGTTGAGGAAGTCCCAGCGGAAGATGAAGGAGTTGCGATCGGCGGTCTTGCGCAAGGGCTTGTAGATGCCCTTCACCACGAACTCCCAGTCGCCGGGATAGATGTCGCTCTGGATCGTGACGCGGTCGCCGACCTTGACCTCGAGCGTCTTGGCCAGCAGATCGCCCAGGACCGCGCCGTTGGGCGTGCGCTTCCACTCCTCGAGCGCCGCCGGCGCGAGCTCGAACTCGTCCATCACCTGGAACCAGCTCTCGTGGTCCACCGCGAAGCCGGCGAAGAACTCGGTCCGCTTCTTGGGGTCCTTCGAGCCGAACCAGACGGCGTAGGTCGCCGAGTCGACACCCGGGACGGCGCGCACGTCGTCGACGTAGCGCTTGGGCAGGAGCATCACGATCGAGTTCTTGTGGCGCGAGGCGATGCGATCGGCGCGCGCCTCCTCCGCGCCCGCCTCCCAGGCGGCGACCACGGTACGCATCCCGCTGAAGATGAGGATGGTCAGCGCGACCCCGAGGACCGTCAGGATCGTGCGACCCCGACGCCGGAAGATGTTCCGGCGCGCGTAGGTCATGAGGTTCATACGAGCGTCCCCTTGTCGAGCTTGCGCTGGACGCTCGCGCGCTCGGCGGCGGCCGGATCGTGCGTGACCATGAAGATGGTCTTGCCGAACTCCTTGTTGAGCTGCTCCATCAGGTGGAGCACGTCGTCGGCGCTCTTGCGATCGAGGTCACCGGTGGGCTCGTCGGCCACGATGATCTTGGGGTCGTTGACGATCGCGCGCGCGATCGCGACGCGCTGCTCCTGGCCGCCCGACATCTGCCGCGGGAAGTGATCCATGCGGTCCTCGAGGTTGACCACGCGCAGGGCCGTCGCCACGCGCTTCTTGCGCTCGGCGCTCGACAGCCCCGTGAGGAGCAGCGGCAGCTCGACGTTCTGCGCCGCCGTCAGCACCGGGATGAGGTTGAACGACTGGAACACGAAGCCGATCGTCTGCGACCGCCACTTGGCGAGCTCGCCGTCGCTCATGTGGGTCAGGTCGGAGCCGGCGACCTTGACCGTGCCCTTGGTCGGGCGGTCGAGGCCGGCGATGATGTTGAGGAGCGTCGACTTGCCCGAGCCCGACGGGCCCATGAGCGCCTCGAAGGAGCCGGTGGGCACGTCGAGGTCCAGCCCCTCGAGGACCGGGATGGGCTCCTTGCCGCGGTAGAAGGTCTTGGTGATGCCGCTCAGCGTGACGATGCTGCCGTTGCCGTTCTTGCCGTCGTTCTTGCCGTCGTTCTTGCCGTCGTTCTTGTCTTCGGGCGCCATCAGTTCTTCTCCTTGACCTTCTCGCCGTCGGACAGGCCATCGGCGGGTGAGAGCACGACCTTGGTGCCCTCCGCGAGCGGGGTTTCGAGCGGACGGTAGTCGCCCTCGGCGGGACCGGCCTTCACCGTCGTCATGCGCAGACGACCATCGTCGTAGACGTAGACGACCTCGCCGCCGTTGCGGGAGACGACCGCGCGCGCCGGCACCATGAGGCGCGGCGGCTGCTTCATCGTCTCCTCGTCGAGCGCCTTCGACAGGAAGCTGACCCGCGCCGCCATGTCGGGCAGGACCTCCTTGGGGCGGTCGATGAACGCGACCTTGATGGGGACCGTCGCCTTGGCGCGGTTGACGCGCCGGCCGATCTCGCTCACCTCGCCGCGGTACCGCTGCGACGGGTACGCGTCGAGGATGATCTCGCACGGCGCCTTGTCGGCGATCTGCGCGAGGCGGTTCTCGGGGACGTCGATCTCGACGACGAGCGAGGCCATGTCGACGACCTCGACCACGCCCGGCGTGCCGAACCCGGGCGACACGCCCTCGCCGACCTCGACCAGCTTGTCGACGACGGTGCCGGGGATGGGCGACACGATGAGGAAGCTGTCGAGCTGGATCTCGATGCTCTTCGCGTCGGCGTCGGCCGCCGCCGCCTCGGCCTCGGCCGCGCGCACGGCGGCGAGCAGCGAGTCCACCCTGGCCTGGAGATCCTCGGCGACCGCCTGGGGCGACACGCCGCTGGCGACGAGCTGCTTCTCGCGCTGGAGCTGGAGCCTGGTCTCGGCGACCGCGGCGCGCGCGGTCGCGACGTTGGCGCGCGCGGCGGCCGTGCGCGCGCGCGCCGCCTGGAGCGCGCTCTTCTGATCGATGTCCTCGAGACGGGCGACCGGCTGGCCCTCCTTGATGAGATCGCCTTCCTCCACCATGATCTCGGCGATGCGGCCGGGGACCTTGGACGCGACCTTGGCCGAGACCTGCGCGACGACGTAGCCGGTCGCGGTGAGCTGCACCTGCCCCTGGGCCGGCGACACCATCTGTACCGTGCCGGTCTCGACCGTCTTGGTGTAGAGCGCGTCCTGCAGGCGCGGGTAGCCGACGAACCAGGCGAGCGCGACCACGCCTCCGGCGAGGGCGACCCAGATGAGCCAGGACGGCACACCCCCGCGGCCACCGGCCTTGGGCTCGCGGTCGATCTTCAGGGAGGCGAGATCGCGGGAAAGCTCTGACACGACTGCGCGGACCATGGCTCAGGTCCGGCCGACTGTAAAGGCGCGATCTGACAGCTGGTTGTCAGCTTTGGCGACGGATGTAGCGCGGGTGATCGCGCCCGCGTGACGTAGGATACGGCCATGGTGCGTCGTGACGACGACGGAGGTCCCGCCGGTCAAGCCGGCGGCAATC
>ERZ761602.419-NODE-419-length-93724-cov-14.049750_pt1 | contig 93724 bp, 80 predicted proteins | sample MGYA00512165_ERZ761602 | MGnify/ENA primary metagenome ERZ761602 (study PRJEB28899, sample SAMN02445085) | bioreactor sludge metagenome | biome: EBPR sludge; isolation source: Thorneside wastewater treatment plant | place: Australia: Brisbane, Thorneside...
GAATTTTACCTCGTTTATAAAAGGTAATTTTTCGGTTTCCTCCGTCATAGATGGTATCGTAATAACAATTTCCAAGTGCGTAAGAAGTATTGGCTACTTTATAACATTCCCATTCGCCCTCTAAAAATGCAAATTCTCCTTCTAACCTTGTCTTTTTACAAGCTACAACTAGCAAAGTAATTGCTGAAAAAAAAATGAAAGCCCTATAACTTTTCATGGCGTTTTAATAAATCGTTTAGTAATGACTTCATCGGATAAGGTTATTCGGGCAAAATAAATTCCTGAACTCAATAGAACACAATTAAAAATACTTTCTTTGCCTGTCAAAGAATAAAGCACTCGTCCCTCAGCACTTAGTATTTCAACTTTTATCTGTTCATCACTTTGCAATTCGTTATTCAGCGTTATAAACAATAGGTCCGATGTGGGGTTTGGATATAAATTTATATCCATTTCTCCGTTCGCTTGAATCTCTTCAACGCTTTCCTGTAAAAACTGGTGTCCTTGTTCAGTAAATGTGAAATAAATTATGGACCGGTCTCCGGAAAACAAGTTTAATTCGGGATGTTCTACACTAATTCGTCCTAAAAGATTAGACTGCTGAGTCATTATTCCCAAAAGCTGTCCGGTATGGGCATGATAATAATAAAAGGCATAATCCGTAAGCAATTTCAAGCCACTTATTGTAAGGTTTTCAGATGGTAGTGAACCCGGTGAAACATCAAAAGTGGAACGAAAACCTACAGGGAAAAAATTTAAGTTATTAGGGTAATTCTGGGTCTTTCCAATATCGCAAGGCCCACAATCTTCTAAATGTATATCAACCAGCCCCAGGTCAGGTCGACAATCAGGATCATGATAACTTTGTGTCCAATAATTGTAATGAGAATTTAAAATAACCCCCATGCCATGCGTTTTATCAGCGCTAATCAGGCAACTCAACTCAAGTTGCTTATCGCCGATATTGTTTTGCGCATCTCCCCGCTTATTGTAATACGAATTGTAATATCCGGAATTAAAATCATAAGACGACATAAAATTTCTGATTCGTCCATAATGGTGCCATAAATGTGTTGCATGTTCACCCGACCAATTTAATGCCGTACCTGCATGGCCGGAAAAAGCAGAAATCCATGCCGTTTTTATCCATTCTGCATAATTTCCACAAGGGTCTACTTCCGGAGCACCGGATTCAGCATGCAACAGTGGCTTGTTATAGTGTTGATGAACATTACTAGCAGTAGTAGAATACCCCTCAATTCGTGAAGGCAGCCTTGAATAACTATTATAGGTCACCATATCAATATAAGGAAGCGAATAACTATGATCATCATTTTTAGGTACTCCCGCATAATTAGCTGTAAGAATCTGATGCCAATGATTTAATCCATTCCTGATATAATTCGACATAATATTATGCCACGAAGCGATATCAGCTCTAAAAGGAGCCTCATTTTCATAAGGTGAGTATAAAGTATTATTGTTTGAATGACACCAGAATATTTGTTCTGCAGGTTTTGGAGGCACAACCTCTGTTACCGTTCCTGCATTGTTGATCTCACTGAAGAGTTCCAAAACAGCAATATTGGTGCTGTATGAATAGCGCGATATATAATACCTTAAGCGGTGCTTGTAGTTTTTCAATGCTTCCGGATCGGTAAAAAACTCACCCGGATCAGATAGTCCCAATTCGGTTTTGTAACAATAGCCCGGAGTGGTATGATCACAAACCCCGGGTAACAGTGGGCCATCGTCCCAATCCCAATTGTACATGGAGTAATGCGATGGGTTTTCCAATACGTAATGAATCGATAAGTTCCAGTGGAGGTATAAATCTTTTTCCTTGCACTTGTTTAAAATCTGATCCATCTCCCAGGCATTGCTCATACGACCCGAATAATCATTGACGTGTTCGTATTCAATTTCAGTAGTCCATGGTGTATTGAGCATTCGGAAATAGTTTGCACCGTTGGCAGCAAATGTATCCAGTTCAGCTAAGTAATAACGATATGCTCTTGGCTTTGCAGGATCAGCATCATAAGGCTCGCCACCAAAGGTAATTCCAGCAGCAGGGTCAAGGTAAACAGGGAAAAACAAATTCTGTCCGACAGGGAAAAATGATTCATTTCGTCCAGAAAAAGTTAAATACTGTTTATTTATTGGGTGTACTTTTAAAAAGCCAGGGTTAGGAGAAGGGGTGCTAATAAATGAATATTCACTTGATTCATAACTTCCAAGACCCTGAACATTTACAAATATTTTTACTTTCCAGTTGCCCACCCATGAGGATGCAAAGCGTATCCTAAAAGGATGTTGATTAGAAAGCTTTGTCCAACTCGCAGAATCACGTTGAAAATCTTCATAGTAAAATCCATATTTAATTTCTGGGCCCATCCACATTCCATCAGGAAATGGGTGAAATTGTCCGTTTTCATTAAGAATAAAAAATTGGGCTTCTATACTGATCTCATCCGGATTAAATGGATTAATATTGGGATATTGCCGCGGCTGTGCAACATACCGTTCCACCAATTGCAAAATAGTATCCGGTAAATCAACCCCCAATTCGAATTTTTCAAAGACCGGAACCTGACCCGGTGTTTGTGCTGGTTCGTAAATGACCAAGCCAACCTCACTGCGGTTAATGCGGGCATTGAACTGTTCTGCGGTTCCGGGAGCGGCCTTAAATCCCGGTTTTAAGTGGATGGATTGTCCCGATTCCAATAAAACAGATTCCGGATTGTTGACCAGGATATTTCCACTGGTTTCAATACAATTCTCCTGTCTGATCAATAAATTATTTCCGGTAGTTTGAACATCCTGCTGAGAAAGAACTCTGCACGGAAAAGGCACATAGGTTTGCTGAGAGAAGCCATTGAGACAACCCAAACAAAGCCAAATAAAACAGAAAAAATACGCTCTCATCGTCTTATTGCTTTCCGTTTGCTGCTGATTCTTCCAATTCCTTGAGCCGTCTGTTCAACTCCAAAATATACAACATTAATTCCTCAATGGTCTGTTGTTGTTTTACTACGATACTTTTTAATTCCAACCCTTCCTCTACCACTGCAGCAGAAGGCATATTGGGTAGATGCCCATTCTGCGCAATATAGGTTTCCACTTCCGGTAAAGGCATGAGCTTGTACTCCTCCGAAAACACATAATCCGGCCAACAACCCTGGGCGTCGCTCATCTTAACAGTTACTTCCTCGCAAATCAACTTTCCGTCAACAGCAAGACGATGATCATAAGGCACGCACTGAGTTCCAATTCCCATTCGACCGTCGCTATAAACCATCACCTGGGTATTATCAAGCACATCCTGATCGGTCAATCCGGTTTGTGCAACAGAACCTGTGGATGGTATGCTTATAAAATGAAAATTCCCTAAAACTGATGCATAAATTATTCCACCACCATTATGACTTATTCCTGCATTTGTTTCCCAGTTGGTAGTTCCGCGTCGAAGGTTAAAGCCAATATATGATGTTCCGTAACCTAATCCGGGAAAATAGGCGGATCCCACAGAAAAGGCCTCTACCCCATCACCCACCTGGAATCGGGAAACCGGAGAATTTGTTCCTATACCAACATTTCCTGTGTTGTTGGCATTGATAAGCGTATTGAAATTATATCCGGGCGTGGATTGAAGTAATAAATTCCCATTGGAATAAATTACATTTCTGCTGCCTGATTGATTTTGTCCACCTAAAAAAAGTTCATTGTTTCCCACGCGCAAAGTCTCCGAAACAAAAGCATCACCACGCACATCCAACTGGTACAATGGATTGTCCGTATTAATCCCTACCTTAATTACATTTCCGCAATTGTTGTTGGATGCATACAAAATCCCCGAACCATTGCCCCATACCGGAAAAAAGTTACCATTATTATCTGTTAAACACGGCAAGGAATAAATATCAAATCCTGCCATCTCCAGGCTCCGGCTAACCAAGTTACCCTGCGCATCCACTCCCAACCATCCACCAGATCCCGCCAGTTGAGGTAAGCGTACTCCGCCATCAAAACTGGTGTTACCCACTACGTGCAGTTTGTACTGCGGGGCGTTGGTGCCTATCCCAACATTGGTGGCGTTTCCGTAATTAAAAATGGTATGCGAGCTCGCTCCGTTGCTCTGTATATACAATGGTGCGCCCATTCCGCAAATGTCGTTTCGGCTGTTAGGGTCGTTGTTGTCGATACCCTTAAACCGTAAACTCTCCGACAAACGGAATTGTTTTCCGCCTTTAACTGTATCGGCATACACCAATTGCACAACCTCAATGGCCGTTGCGGATATTTTACCGCTTGCAAAAAAATTACCGGCCACACTCATCTGGTAATTAGGAATTGTTATTCCACCAACAGACACCGGAAGAAACGTTGTTGTTACCCCATTCTGCACCGACCATCCGCTGTTGTTGAGCAAACCGATATTCCCCCAGGTGCCGTTACCCAGTAATACCTGGTTCGGATTACCCGTAAAATTCAGTCGGGATGCAGTACCCAAATTGCTGATTACCATAATTCCTTTAGTGGTATCGGTTAAAGAATGGAAGGTATATCCACCTGCAGCATTTATACTAAACCGATTGATATTATTTGTCCGAAAAAACAAAGAGGAATTATTAATCGTCCCCAAAAATTCAGTAGAGGAAACGGAATTCCCATTCAGCGACCATTTCTGTCCGGATTGTGCAATAACCTCAAAAGAAAAGAGGAACACCATAGCAACGAATAGTAATTTTTTCATGTCTGATACAGATTTCAGACAGCAAAATCTAAAAAAAAAAAATGAATTCGCAAAATAGTTGTCAGGTATTTTGCGATAAAATCAGTCAATTATTACATCTCTAGCTCTCTTCAATCGCTTCACTGCCGCGATTGTTCAAACTATAAGTATTTAACTGCGAGGCTAAGTAGGCTGTGCAACTGCTCCACTTTTGCTATCTTTACAAAAAACCTCCATGCCGGCCAATAAAGAAGCGTATATCCGTTACCGAATCATCGATTCCTGTTTGCGCAACAAACAACGTCCTTTCCCTACCCTTGGTGAGCTTGCAGAAAAATGCGAGGAAGTGCTGGGTAAAACATTTTCGGAATCGACCATCCAAAAAGACATTTACGCCATGCGCTTCGATCAGGGTCTTGGATTTGAAGCTCCGATCGAATACAGCAAACTGCACAAAGGCTATTCCTATACCGACGAAAGCTATTCCATTTCGAGTATTCCGCTGAAAGAAGAAGAACTGGTTGCAATTGAATTTGCAGCGGGAATACTGCAACAATTTACCGGGGTTGGACTAATGGGGAAATTCGACGAGGCCATTACGAAGATCATGGAATCGGTAAATATTTCGAGAGCAATGGGCGAAGACAATTCAAGCCGTATAGTTCAGGTAGAGCACCACCACACCGAAATAGATCCTTCGTTACTGGAGACCATTACCCAATGCATCATCAATAAAAAAGTCATTCGTTTCAACTACCACTCTTTCGGCAGCGGAAAACGTTCGGTGAAAACACTGCATCCTTACCTGCTGAAAGAATACCGCAACCGCTGGTATGTGATTGGCTGGAGTTCCGGTGATAAGGATATGCGTACATTCGGTCTGGAACGAATAACAGAAGCTGAATTGATCAAGGAAAAATACTACCGACATACCGATTTTGATCCGGACGCTTACTTTAAATATTCGTTCGGAATAACAGTGGGCGACAACAAACCCGAAGAAATTATTCTGGAATTTAAAGGCTACGAAAAACTATACGTTAAATCACAACCACTCCACAGCACCCAAAAAACGATCAAAGAAAGCGATCAGAGTCTTGTTATCGCTCTACAGGTGATTCCCTCACCTGAACTAACGATGGCCATTCGCAGTTACGGTGCAGAGGTGAAGGTAATTAAACCTGCATGGTTGGCTAAAGAGATAAAGAGCGGACTTCAATCTGCATTGAAAAACTATGAATGAATAACACGGAAAAAATAGACCGCATTGCTAATAAGCAAGTCGACGGAAGATATATCCACGGCATTAGTTTATGTATTCAGAATGAAAGTCGGGATTTGGATCACCTTATTTCGCTTGGGAATCTAACAGACGATCATCCGTATTTTATTGCCAGCACCACCAAACTTTTTACCACTGCCATCATTTTACAACTCAGAAACGAAAACAAACTGCGTTTGGAAGATCCGATCGGTTTATTTCTCTCTGCAGATCAATTGGCAGGTTTGCATCAGTTGAAAGGAATTGACTCGATTTCAAAAATTACGATCAAACATTTACTTGCGCAAACATCAGGAATAGGGGATTATTTTTCAGGTAAGCCTAAGGGCGGGGTTTCACTGGAGAAAGAATTAATGGAAGGGAAAGATCGTTATTGGTCGTTTGAAGAAGCCATGGACCGTGCGCGCACCATTTCACCCGCATTTTTTCCGGGAACCAATGGAAAAGCACTCTATTCCGACACAAATTTCCAACTGCTCGGAAAAATCATTGAAAACATCACCGGCCACTCTTATGCACAGGCAGTTGATCTGCGAATAAGCAAGGTGCTTGGACTGAAAACTACCTATGTGTATTCGGATGAAACAGACAGAACACCACTCTGCTTGTATTACAAACGGAATCCGCTTAGCATTTACAAAGCCATGAGCTCGGTACAGGTCGACGGTGGAATAGTGTCGAATGCCACAGAAAGTATGGTTTTTCTCCGTGCTTTTTTTAACGGACAATTGTTCCCAAAATCGTATCTGGAAGAATTATATAGCTGGAATAAAATATTTTTCCCATTGCAATACGGAGTTGGAATTACGCGGTTTAAAGTCCCCTGGTTCTTTTCTCCCTTTAAATCCATTCCCGAAATCATAGGCCATTCCGGCTTATCCGGTGCATTTGCCTATTACTGTCCAGCCAAAGGCTTATACCTTACAGGAACAGTCAATCAAATTCATTCCCCATCGGTTTCGTACCAGATGCTGATTCGCATTCTGAATTTGTTTTAACATTATTCCCCCTCTTAACCATTTATTTTCACTAATATATTCAGGGATTTAGCCTGATTTGTATTTATTTTGCCCAATAAATTACGCAACATTGATTTCCAGAATTATATCCTTTTTTGTACTGGTATTTGCAGCCAAATTTTCAATCGGCCAAAGCGATCACTGCTCGAAACCGCTATTAATGTTGCGAATGATCAGCACCTACCATATCCAGCCACAGGAAAGCAATGATGCCTTTTCTGAAAAGGTGATGAATCGACTCATCAGGCGGATAGATCCAATCGGTTTACTATTCCTTGAGGAGGAAGTTAAGGATCTGCGCGGATTTTCTTCTCGGCTGGATGATGAATGGGAAACGGAGAATTGCGGTTTTATTCGTTTGTTGCAGGAAAGTTATTCCAAAGCGATCAATCGTGCAGAGCGAATCATTCAGAATTTATTGGAAACACCCTTCAATTACAACGAAAAGGAGAGCATTCAGTTTTACACCTCGGAAAATCAGTTTGGGAAAGATGAAAATGAATTAAAAATTAAATGGAAACGCTTTCTGAAACTTGAAATCCTGGACATCCTTTTCATCAGAGATCCCGAAAGTGGAAAAATCCCTACGGTAGCCGAGGCTTTAAAAAATGAAAAGGATGCAAGGCAAAAAGTCAAAAAGAAAGAAGCAAAACGAATAGCGCGGAAAAAAGAATACCCGGGAGGAATTGAAAATTACGTGATGGAAATCTATCTCGATTGTATAGCCACCGCCTTCGATCCGCATACTCAGTTTTTCAGTGAGCGCATCAACAATCAGTTCAAGGAATCACTATCAAGCGAAACCTTGAGTTTTGGAATTGATTGGACAGAAGCGAAAGATGGCAATCCGGAAGTAGCGGAAATGAATCCGGGCGGACCGGCATGGAATTCAGGCGAAATCAACATTGGTGATCAGGTTATTTTCGTTGAATGGCAAGACGGAACAACAACCAGCAGCAATGACCTTGATGTTGAGGATTTCATACGAAAATCGGAACTGGCTACTACCACAAAAATCACGCTCACATTTCAAAAATCTGATGGTCAGGTGCGAAAGGTTTCGTTGCAAAAAGAAAAAATGCGCTCTGAGGAAAACATCATTTCAGGATTTATTCTGGAAGAAAAGAAACGTATAGGGTACATTACCTTACCTGCATTTTACACGCAGTGGGAAACCATCAATCCGAAAGGATGTGCGCAGGATGTTGCAAGGGAAATCATCAAGATGAAACAGGAAAACATCGAAGGACTAATTATCGATCTCCGTTTCAATGGTGGAGGATCGATGTATGAAGCACTTCAGCTTGCCGGAATTTTTATTGATGAAGGAGCACTCGGAATACAAAAATATTCACAGACCAAACCACAGATTTTTAAGGACCCGAACAGGGGAACAGTCTATACCGGACCGCTACTCATTCTGGTAAACCGCCACAGCGCTTCTGCATCCGAAGTATTTGCAGCAGCAATGCAGGATTACAACAGGGCCATTATTGCAGGAACAACTACCTACGGAAAAGCCACAGGTCAGGCAGTAATTCCCCTCGACACAACTGCACAAACAAAGAAAAACACAGTTAATGTTGGTCCTGCTGATTTTGTAAAAATCACGATGCTGGCACTATACCGATGCACAGCAAAAACACACCAGGCGAGAGGCATTGTACCGGATATTGAAATTCCCGACATCAGCAATTATTCATCCGGAGGAGAATCGGAAGAGGAAACACATCTTAAGCTCGATTCTGTAGATAAAAAATCGTATTTCAAGCCCTTTCCGTCAAAGGACTACACGGCATTAAGAGAAAAATCACAACAGCGACTGGCAAGCGACAGTCTTATGATCTGGCTGAAAAAACATGAGAAGGCCATTATTCAATACTACAATGAAAATCAGGTGATCGATCTTGATATCAACACCTACTATTCAAATTCGAATCTTGAGCGGAAAATCTTTGAGGACTATTACCGCATTACAGGAATTCCCTCAGAAGAGATTCGTTTTTACCTGCATGCCTACGACAGAGATTTGATTTCAATCGATTCCTTCCGAAAATCAATTTTCGAAAATCAGATGGAAAATCTGAAAATGGACAGGCAATTGCGTGAAGCCTTTTATATACTTTCCGATTATATTCAATCACAATAAATTAAATCCAAAAACAATGAAAGCAATTTGTACACTTCTAATTTTCATTTCCGGTATGGGAATGATCAACGCTCAGAAATTCACCAACGCTGGTGAATACATGGGTTTTATTCAGAAACAATACCAGGAAATTTCAAAAGACACCTGGAGCTACATTAGCGCTGTTGCACACGGAAAAAGCGCAAGAAAAGTGGAGAAACGCAGGATGGAAGTTATTACAACCACCCAAAAAGCATTAAACACCATTAAAGGACTACAGCCCTTTGACGGCGACAAAACATTGCGCGACTCTGCGGTAAGTTATCTTACGTTGAGTTTAAATGTAGTTCGGGAAGATTACGGAAAGATCATGGATCTGGAGGCGATTGCAGAACAAAGTTTTGATGCAATGGAAGCCTATCTGCTCGCACAGGAAAAAGCCGGAGAAAAAATGGATCAAGCCGGAGAAATGATGGAAGTCGTTACAAAAGCATTTGCTGAAAAACATGGCGTTACACTGATCGAAAGCAAAGATCAGCTCGGTAAAAAAATGGAAATTGCATCTGAGGTTATTAAGTACTATAATCAGATCTACCTTGTTTTCTTTAAATCTTACAAGCAGGAAGCATACATGCTGGATGCCGTTCAGAAAGCAGATGTGAACGGAGTTGAACAGAATAAAACATCACTGAATCAATTTGCAAAAGAAGGGCTGGAAAAATTAAAAGAATTCAAGCCTTATAACAACGACGGATCCATTATTGCAGCCTGCAATGAGCTTCTAAAGTTTTATGTTATGGAAACAGAAGAAAAAATTTCTTCAATTACAGATTTCCTCATCAAGAAAGAAAACTTTGATAAAAAGAATGCTGCATTTCAGGCCAAAAAAGAAAAAGACCGTACACAAGCGGATATCGATCAGATCAATGCAGCCGGAAAAGAATACAACGAAGCCGTAAATAATTACAACAAAACCAATACCGAGCTCTTCAATAAGCGTAAAGCCTTACTCGATAATTGGAATAAAACGGTACAGACATTTCTGGACAAACAGATACCTCAGAAAAAATAAAACAAAAGGCCCTCCGGGGCCTTTTTTATTTTCATGCTCAATTTTTTTGCCTGCAAACGCTGAAAAAACAAGGGAGGATAATTATTGTCCCCTAATTCTCCGGCACAATAATCCACTTTATATCGTGCGATATCCTTATCTTTAATCAACGCTATTTCTACTTATGAAAAACTATCTCGTAAAAAGCCTGGTACTACTTTTTTTCCTGAGCTCAATTATGGCTGTTGTACTTTACAGAAGCGGATATTTTGAAAAAGAGCAACAAAACGATCCTGTTGCAGCAATACCGGAAGACACCAACAGTGTAATTACTGATTCATTGGTCACGCCGGAAGAAATTCCGGACACTGTTATTGTTGAATCAGAGGAGGAAATGAAACGCCTGCAAGACCAGGAATTCCAACTGATGATGACCTCAAAATCTTTATCACCATCCTACCCAAAGAAAATTTACAAAGTTGTTCCGCCTAAAAAGAAAACAAACACTCCGGCCACAAAACCTAAAAAGGAGGAACCCGAATTGATCATCATTCCAAGTTCCAAATCCGGACCGGTATTTACTCCCGTACAACAGGAAGAAGAAAAATGAGCAGCGGAAATTTCTGGATCGATCTTATTCTTACAGCATTGCTTAGCATTATTGTTCTCTTCCTGATTTTCACACCAATGGAGTTGGTTTTTCCGGCCAACAAACAAAAAATATTCCGGTCACATTGGCTTACTGATCTCTGGTTTTTTCTCGGCCAATATTTACTCTGGTCGCATTTGGTTTTCTGGGTACTTTTTTATTTTTCCCTTGGGCTCGACCAAATCATTCCTTCATCTTTCCGAAATGCTGTGGCTACTCAGCCCTTTTGGTTACAATGCACTGAAGTGATCGTGCTCAGTGATTTTATGATTTATTGGGCGCACCGTTTTCAGCACCACAATAATTTTCTGTGGCGTTTTCATAAAATCCACCACAGTGCAAAACACCTCGACTGGTTAGCCGCCCATCGCGAACACCCACTCGATACCATTTACACCGTTGCTATTATCAATCTTCCCGCATTCATTCTTGGATTTCCGGTTAGCGCTATCAGTGCATTCATCGTTTTCAGAGGATTATGGGCCATTTACATCCATTCCAATGTCCGTTTGAATATTGGTCCCTTACGATGGCTGATCGGATCGCCTGAGCTGCATCACTGGCACCACGACCTCGAACGTGACCGCGGCAATTACGCCAATCTTTCGCCTTTGATGGATCTTATCTTCGGTACACATTACTGTCCCGATCATGAACCTGAAAAATTCGGTATCAAGGAAGATCTCCCTGAAAACTATATCGGTCAGCTCAGGGAACCCTTTTCCGGTAAGTAGCTTTCCTTAGGCGGAGAATACAGCTTCGTCGGCACATTTAGCGCACAACCCTTGCTTTCAAGTGATTACAACTGAAAAACAAATTTATGCTGTAGTGCTTCAAACCGTTTCCTTTTCTTACTTTTGCCCGCGTAGTCAAAAAACAATCTAAATATGCCTTATTTATTTACATCTGAGTCCGTTTCTGAAGGACACCCCGACAAAGTTGCAGACCAGATTTCTGATGCACTGATCGATAATTTTCTTGCTTACGATCCGGCTTCAAAAGTTGCCTGCGAAACATTGGTTACAACCGGTCAGGTTGTTCTTGCCGGTGAAGTAAAATCGAAAGCGTACCTCGACGTTCAGGATATTGCACGCGATGTCATCCGTCAGATCGGATACACCAAAGCAGAATACATGTTCGAAGCCAACTCTTGCGGAATTCTTTCAGCGATTCATGAGCAATCGCCCGATATCAACCAGGGTGTTGAGAAAAAAGATCCATGGAAACAAGGTGCAGGCGACCAGGGAATGATGTTCGGTTACGCATGCCGCGAAACGGACACCTACATGCCACTTCCTCTTGAACTTGCTCACCTATTATTGCGCGAACTCGCGACTATTCGCCGTGAGCAGAAAGTGATGAAATACCTTCGTCCCGACGCCAAGAGTCAGGTTACCATTGAATACAACGACAACAACCAGCCTGTGCGTATCGATGCGATCGTAATTTCCACACAGCACGATGATTTTGGCAAGGAAAAAGCGATGTTGGATCAAATCAAGAAAGATGTGATCAACATTCTCATTCCGCGCATCCTAAAAAAATTACCCAAGCGCGTTCAGGCTCTTTTCAACGATAAGATCAAGTACCACATCAATCCAACCGGAAAGTTTGTAATTGGTGGCCCACACGGTGATACGGGTCTTACAGGTCGTAAGATCATCGTTGATACCTACGGCGGAAAAGGTGCCCACGGTGGTGGAGCATTCTCCGGTAAAGATCCCAGCAAGGTAGACCGCTCTGCAGCTTATGCAACGCGTCACATCGCGAAGAACATCGTTGCAGCAGGATTGTGCGATGAAGCACTAGTTCAGGTTGCTTATGCTATTGGTGTTGCTGAGCCTGTTGGTTTGTATGTTAATACATACGGAACTTCGAAAGTGAATATGACCGACGGTGAAATTGCGAAGAAACTTCAGAAGATTTTCGATATGCGTCCTTATGCCATCGAAACACGTTTTGCACTTCGTACTCCGATTTATCTCGAAACTGCTGCTTACGGACACATGGGTCGCGAACCCAAAAAGGTGACCAAAGTGTTCAACAAAGGCAAGGACAACGAGAAAAAAGTAACGGTTGAGCTTTTCCCATGGGAGAAACTGGATTTCGTGAGCAAAGTAAAAGCTGAATTCAAGCTGAAATAAGCATGATATAAATTCCTAAATTGGGGAGGCTATTGGTCTCCCCTTTTTTTTTGCATATGGATAAGAACATTTCCGAAATACTCTTCCTTCTCGGAGAAAACCACGATGAATGGAACAATGCTGTTGCTCCGCCCATTTACCAAACCAGTAATTTCTGCTTTCCGGATGTTTCGTCTTTTCGTAATGCTTTTCGTCAGGAAAAAGAAAAACCACTTTATACAAGGGGAGTTAATCCAACTACTTCACTCCTGCGTCAAAAACTGGCAGCGCTCGAAGGAACCGAAGATGCACTGGTTCTCTCCAGCGGAGCAGCTGCTATTGCTGCAGCAGTGATCAATAAAGTAAAACAGGGAGATCATGTGTTGTGTGTACAGCATCCTTATTCATGGACCAACACTCTTCTTACAAAACATCTCGCCCGGTTTGGTGTGAGTCATACTTTTGCCGATGCATGCGATACAGCGCATTTTTTGAGTCATGTACAACCGGAAACTAAAGTGATCTATTTGGAAAGTCCGAATTCGATCACGTTTGAGTTACAAGACCTGAAAACGATTGCTGCCTTTGCAAAGGAAAAAGGAATCGTTACCATTTGCGACAACAGTTACGCCAGTACGCTCGGACAATCACCGGCAGCATTGGGAATTGATATTGTAGTGCATTCAGCAACCAAATACCTGAACGGACACAGTGATACCGTTGCAGGAGTGATCTGCGCAAGCAAAGAAAATATCCAATCGATTTTAGGCAGCGAATTCTTGACACTGGGTGCTATTTGTTCTCCGATGGAGGCATGGTTGATTTTGCGCGGAATGCGTACGCTGCAATTACGTGTTGAACGAAGTTCTTCCACTGCGCATACCATTTTTCAGTGGCTAAAAACCCGCAGTGAAATTGAGAAAATCTATTTTCCGCACGATCCCAAAAACAAACAATACGATCTTGCGAGATCTCAAATGCATTTTTCAGGAGGATTGCTGAGCGTTTGTTTAAAGGCATCTTCAATTCAACAAATGGAAAAATTCAGTAATACACTTGAATATTTCCGAATGGCTGTTTCCTGGGGCGGATATGAATCGCTGCAATTACCGGTATGCACATTTTACCACAATGAAAATGAAAGGCATCATCTTCCCTGGAATATGGTCCGCTTTTATTTCGGATTAGAAGATGCCGATGTGCTGATTCGAGATCTCGAAAACGCGTTTTCTCAATGGAAAAGCTGATCCAACGATTTATCCGACCTACTAACCTGACAATTCTCCTTGTCGGACTGATCTTCTTTTTCTGCATTTGGAATTTACGATGGTTTCATTCCACCGACAGAATGAGTGGTGTGATCAGCAGTGATGGAGAAGGATATTATTACTACCTGCCTGCAATTTTCATCAAGGGTGATCTTCAACCTGAAAAACCGGATCCGGATTTTCATGTCAAAACCGAAAACGGAAATTACGTCAACAAATATCCATTCGGCACCGCTCTTCTGATCCTCCCTTTCTTTTTTCTTGCCACGGCTTGTTCCTGGCTTTTTGGATATCCCATCGACGGATACAGCGCATTTTTTCAGGCCTCGGTGAGTTTAGCGGCGCTCTTTTATTTCCTTGCCGGAATTGCCCTACTACTGAAAACAATTCGGCAATTCATCGCCCTTAAACCCTATCAGGAAATTTTTACCCTTTGTGTTATTGCGTTTGGAACACCGTTGTCGTATTATGTATTGCACTACCCTTCCCTATCGCATGTCTATTCCTTTTTTCTGATCAACCTGATCATTTGGTTATTTGTAGGATGGAAAAACGAGAACCAAGTACTCGCGCGGACCGGATCTTTTCTTGTTCTGGGAATTGCTATCGTTACCCGTCCGACGCATGTTTTGATCCTGGTATTTCTTCCCTTTTTGTTTTCCTCCTTTTCAGAACTCATTGCATTCGCAAAAAAGTACAAACCCAAAGGAATGGAAATTTTTGCGCTCCTTTTGCCGGTTAGCGTGCAAATGATTTTATGGAAAATGCAATCAGAAAACTGGCTGATGTGGTCGTACGAAGGCGAAGGATTTTATTTCACCCAACCGCACATCATTGAATTCCTCTTCGGATTTCGAAAGGGATTTTTCATATACGCACCGCTATTCGTTTTGTTCATTCCTGCATTGCTGTTAGGATGGAAAGAACACCGCTACAAAATGTGGATAGCTGCATTCTTCATATTGATCACTGCATATATTTTTTCTTCCTGGTACAATTGGTTTTATGCCGACCTCTTTGCCATGCGTCCGATGATCGATTTTTCCGGCGCGTTCATACTTGCAGGACTCATATTATTATTTCGCAATGGATTTCATCGTCTTCGGGCGGGATTTGTAGTTGTTTTCTCCATCATTTCCATTGCGTTCAATCTTTTGTTTTCCTACCAGTTTCATCACGGAATCATTCACCCCAACGGAATGAATGCCGGGAAATTCCTTTCTGTGTTTCTGAAAACCGGTGAACGCTATCATCATGCATTGGGAGGCAGCTTTGATCTTCCTCCTTATGCGCCCAAAGGATTAGACACACTGGCTGAATGGAAAGCATGTTTTGAAAATGAATCCAACGATTACCGTGAGCGGGCAAAGGAAGAATTTCCATTGGGAAAAGATATTGAAATCAATGACCATTGGGTGAATGCCGTTAAGCTTTGGGTACAAGCAAAATTTAAAATTGAATTCCCGAATACCGAAGCAGGAAAAAACTTCGTATTGGTTATCCAATTGATAAACAGTAAAAAGGAAGTGAAGTATTATTTCCCCATTCCCCTTCGGGAATACATCAACGAGGAAAGCGGTAAATTTCTTGATAGGAGTATATGCTTAAGCATATACAATACCGCAGAGAAAGGAGATACCTATTCGGCCTATATCTGGAACAGAGATCAGGAGATGATTGTATTGAAGGATTTCGAACTATATTGGTTAAGTCCGAAAAAATAAACTTTAAAGCGCAACAAACTATCAGGCGTTTCTTTTTCCTGTTAATCGTTTGAATGCATCTTCCAGTGTTACTTCTTCCTTGCGAATGGTGAGAACAAGTAATCCGTTATCAAGTGCAAATCGGGAAATTACAGGACGAATATCCTGCTCCTGTTTCGATTCGATGATCCAATTATTACCCTCCACATTTTTCGCATTGGAAACACCCGGAATTGATGAGACCTGACTTCGTGAAACAGCTTTATCAAACTCAACAAAAACAACTTGTCGCTGTGTAGAATCCTGTTGCAGGTTTCGGGTAGAATTATCAGCTACAATTTTTCCCTTATCGATGATTACAACCCTGGAGCAGATAGCTTCAACTTCCTGCATGATGTGGGTAGAAAGCATCACCGATTTGGTTTTTCCGATTTCAACAATCAGTTTACGGATATCCTCCAGCTGATTGGGATCAAGTCCGGTTGTTGGTTCATCTAAAATCAAAACCTGCGGATCATGGATCATAGCCTGTGCAATACCCACGCGTTGACGATAACCTTTCGACAATGCGCCTATTTTTTTATTTTGTTCAGGATCCAATCCAACCATTCCGATCATTTCCTTTACTCTCGCATCTTTGTTGTCAAGCTTGTGTAATCCAGCAATGAAGTGAAGATATTCTTTCACATACATTTCCAGATAGAGCGGATTGTGTTCGGGTAAATAGCCAACTTTTTCTTTCACTTTCAGCGGTTCCTCCATCACATCCAAACCACATACCATAGCCCTTCCGGAATCCGGCGGGATGTAGCAGGTAAGAATTTTCATCATGGTCGATTTACCGGCGCCATTAGGACCAAGAAAACCAACTACCTCATTGGCACCTATCTCAAATGAAACCTCATCCAGAGCGCGCTGCTCCCCGTAAAGTTTGGTGATATTTTTTACCGAAATGGACATGGTGTAAAGGTAAGGATTTTGATCATTGAAAGACAGAAGCAAGGCAGGATGAACTTTTACCCTTAACTTTAAGCCATGAAAGGCCTTGTTACTAAATCAACCGGAAGCTGGTATTCGGTTCGTCTTGATGACGGAGCGGATCTGGAATGCAGGATCAAAGGCAAATTCAGGATCAAAGGGAATACCTCCACCAATCCAATTGCGGTAGGCGACCGGGTTCTAATCGACAGCGATACCGACGGAACCGGCATTATTACCGAGCTTGAACCAAGGCGCAACTACATCATCCGCAAAAGTGTAAACCTTTCCCGACAAGGTCATATTATTGCCTCCAACATCGACCAGGCTGTTGTTTTTATCACGTTAAAACAGCCCGATACTCCATTGGGATTTGTTGATCGGTTTCTGGTTACTGCAGAAGCTTATCACATTCCTTGTTTGCTCTTGTTTAACAAAAGTGATTTGCTCGATGCCGATGAAAAAATGATTGCCGGTGAACTGATGAACGAATACGAACAGATAGGTTACCACTGCATGCTGTTCTCTACTCAGAACGACGATATACAACCACTTCGTGAACTGTTTCATAACAAGGTGACTCTGATCTCAGGTCAGTCGGGTGCAGGTAAAACAAGTTTTATCAATGCCCTTGAACCCGGACTTCAATTACGTACCGGATCCATTTCAGATTACCATGGAAAAGGGATGCACACTACCACCTTTGCAGAAATGTTTCCTCTCGAAAACGGAGGATGGATTATCGACACACCCGGAATAAAAGGATTTGGTCTGATCGATATGGAAAAAGGCGAGCTGGCTGATTATTTTCCTGAGATCCGTGCATTAAAAGCACAATGCAAATTCAGTAATTGTCAGCATCTCAACGAACCGGGTTGCGCGGTAAAAAAAGCGGTGGATGAAGGATCGATCTGGGAGAACCGATACATGAATTACCTCTCGATTCGTAATGATGACGAAGACGAGACCTACCGCGGAAAAGGATATTGAAATGAGAGTTGTAGTGCAACGTGTACAACGTGCCGAAGTAAAAATCGGCGGAATTACAAAAGGAGCAATTCGTTCAGGACTTCTTATCCTTCTCGGCATTGAAGAGAATGACACAGATGAAGATGTTGTATGGTTATGCAACAAGATCGCTCAAATGCGGATCTTTTCGGACAGCGACGGAAAAATGAATCTTTCTGTTATGGATTGCAAGGGAGAACTACTGGTTGTTTCGCAATTCACACTTCATGCTTCCACAAAAAAAGGAAATCGTCCCTCATTTATTTCCGCAGCACGTCCCGAAAAAGCGATTCCACTTTACGAATCATTCTGCACTCAATTAAAAAGCGGTTCAGGATTAACCGTTGAAACAGGTGAGTTCGGCGCAGATATGCAGGTAGAGTTGATTAATGATGGCCCGGTTACCATCATCATCGATTCAAAAGCACGGGAGTGATCCTGAATCGGATACGGCAAATGCATTTTTTCTGTTGTTCCGATTCAATGTCACAATGAAAAATCTTCTTTCATTTGTCGCATGATCCTAAACGGAACATATTGGACTAATTTTAGACGCACACTGCGTCCAGCACCGTTTGGCCGAATTATGGCCTGATTCAGGTCCTCCATTCTCCCTATTCAATTTCATTTTTAATTTATGTTTTATGCTATTCCTGGGCGACGAGCAGCTTACCCGTTTAAAAACCATTTCGTTCCTAATTGATAAGGAGGCGAAAATTGTTTATGCATCCGGTTCAATCCGTGCACTTTTGGGATATACCCTGGAGGAAATAACCGGAAAAAGCTGGTATTCTTTTCTGGATGAATCAAGAAAAAAAAGGATTGAACATTTTCGTGAATTGGAATTGCATTTTTTGAACAATCCGGAGATCAACCATTTCTCCGTTGAGAAAAAAATGAAAACCAAATACGATAAGATCTGCTGGATGAAATGGAATATTTCCCGTGATGAGAACGGAATGTATCTTGGGATTGGTCAGGACATCAGCGATCTGAAAAAAAATCAGGTCAAACTGAATAATGTCAACCGCAAACTCGCACATCAAAAGAAAGAGATTCAGGACAGCATTGCCTATGCCAAACGATTGCAGGATGCTATTCTCCCGGAGGTAAACGGATTGCATCAGTTTTTTGCGGATGCTTTTGTTTTGAATCAACCCAAAGACATTGTGAGCGGTGATTTCTACTGGTTCACCAAAAAAGAAGATTGGTTCATTTTCCTTATTGCAGATTGTACCGGACACGGAGTTCCCGGAGCGTTGATGTCGATTCTTGCGCATTCGGTAGTGAGAAATGTAATCCGCGAAACGAAAAAAGTTCATCCTGCAGCAATGCTTGCTCAGATTGACAAGGAACTGGTGGCGGCATTGAATGAAAAAGAAAATGGAACAATAAAGGACGGAATGGATATCGCATTATGCGCATTCCAGCCAACAACCGGCATGTTGCGATTTGCGGGTGCATTCCGACCATTGATCATGATCAGAGATGACCAATTTTCTGAACTTCCGGCCTCGCGTTTTCCGATTGGCTTTTTTGATGATGTGAAAAAAGAATTCATCGAATCAGAAATTCAACTGAAAACAGGAGATCAGTTGTTTCTGTTTACTGACGGTTATGTTGATCAGTTTGGCGGAGCCGAATCGGGACACGAGAGTAAAAAGTTAAACAAGAAACGCTTCAAGGAATTATTGCATCAATGCAGTGAAATGAAAGGCGATGAAAAAGAATCGTATTTGAGTTGGGCGCATTCGAACTGGAGACAACATGAAGAACAAACAGACGATGTATTGGTTTTGGGAGTAAAGATTTGAACTCATTCTATTTCTGATCTTCACCGAATTTCTCACTGTTATATCCGTAAAATTTGCAATATTTGAACATGAGTGAATTGAGTCTAAAGGAAGCACAATTGATAGTGGACACCTGGATCAACAACCATGGTGTTCGCTATTTTAACGAACTCACCAATATGGCAATGCTAACCGAAGAAGTGGGAGAAGTTGCCCGCATCATTGCACGGCGATACGGTGAACAATCGGAAAAGGAAAGCGACAAAGAAAAAGATCTTGGCGATGAGCTGGCGGATGTTTTGTTTGTACTCATTTGTCTGGCCAATCAAACAGGAATCGATCTTGAGACAGCCTTGCGCAAGAATCTTGACAAAAAAACAGAACGTGACCAGGATCGGCACAAAAACAATCCAAAACTTGATCGCTGATCCTTTCAACAATAAACAAGACTCGACCTCAAACAACCGATTGACCTTCATTTTCAGCCGTTTCCTTTTTGTTTAGTTGTATAAACAACATTTATCAATGGCTATTGTTATATTTGAATAAGCAAAAGCTATGAAACGCAGTTTTACTACCCTCTCGATAATCGCTGCTTTTTCCCTGGTACTTTCGGCATATAGGGATGGTCCGGCATTTAACAACGTAGACCGAACCGGTTCACCTGTTGCAGGAGGACAATTTTGTTCAGGTTGTCATTCGGGCGGAAGCTTTGGTGTAAGTATTCAGGGACAACTTAAGGATGTGGGTGGAAATGTGGTAACAAGCTATACACCGGGAGAGGATTATACTTTTGTAGTTCAGTTGGGCAATACCTCAGGCACACCGAAGTTTGGGTTTCAGGCAGTGGCGCTGCAAGCCGGAAATACCAATGCAGGGAATTTCACACCAAACAGCAGCAATACCCAGGTAACTACATTGAACAATCGCAAATACGGCGAACAACCCGCAGCAAGTACCGGTAATTTATTTGTTTTAAACTGGACAGCACCTGCAGCAGGAACCGGAAATGTTACTTTTTATGCAGCAGGAGTTGCATGCAACGGCACCAATACTACCTCCGGAGATCAAGGCATTAAAATGAATGCTTTGGTGATTACTGAAAATCTTGTTCAGGCAGTATCTGAAAACAACCTCCTGCAAATTTCAATTTATCCCAACCCCTCCTCCGATTTCCTGAATATCACAGCAGAAAATGAATCCATTGAGTTGTATTCCATTTATGATCTTACAGGAAAACAAGTGTTACAAAATTCAATATTTTCAAGTGCAACACAAATCGATATCCGGAGCTTGCAACCGGGAACCTATGTTTTGCGTCTGAATACAACAAAGGGAACTTACCTGATTTCCCGATTCATTAAATTTTAATATGCTCAGACTTTCCCTTGCAATTTTCAGTATTGGATTAATGATTCAATTTACTTCCTGTGTGAAACAGAATGAGGAGGATCTGAGCGGAGCAAAATATTGCAAAATTGACACTCCTTCCTTCCAACAACACATTCAGATCATTGTCAACGATCGTTGCATGCCTTGCCATAATGCTTCCAATGCCGAAAGCGGATTTGACCTAAGCAATTATACCAACATAGCTGATATTGCAACAAACGGAGTTTTACAAGGAGTAATCCGGCATGAATCCGGGTACATCCCCATGCCTGCCAGCGCACCAAAAATGCCATTTTGTGAAATTCAGATCATTGATAAATGGATTGAACAAGGCGCTCTAAATAACTAGCATGAAAAAAATTCTGTTTCTTCTTTTTGCAGCAACATTAATTGCAGGATCGTGGTACGCTTACCGTGAATTCACCAGGAAACCCGGTAATGCCAATTCCGAATCAACAGATTTCAAATTAACGGCTGAAGAATTACGCGCAGAATTTGATAATGAAGATACCGCCAACAAAAAGCTGTTAAACAAATACATTGAGGTAACCGGAACTGTTGAATCGGTTTCTCCCAATGAAGGAACTACCGATATCCTCCTTTCCACAGAAGATCCCATGACAGGAATCAATATCCACCTGATCTCAGAGGAAAATGAAAAAGTTAAATCGGTAAAGCCCGGTGAAAAAATTACAGTTAAAGGAAAATGTAACGGTAAATTATCGGATATTGAACTTAACGCAGGCATTATTCTTGATTGATCCCTCTAAAACCTATTTTATGCTATCCCGATTTTTACTAATTGCGCTATTCACACTACCCTCTATAAGCGAAGCACAAACAAAGTACTTCACCAAGAAGGGACAAATCTCCTTTTATTCCGATACCCCTGTCGAAAAAATTGAGGCGCACAATAAACGTGTTACTGCAATTCTGGAAAAAGAAAGCGGTAAAATTGAATTTTCAGTTCTGATCACTGCATTTGAATTTGAAAAAGCATTGATGCAGGAACACTTCAACGAAAATTATATGGAATCGTCGAAGTACCCTAAATCAACATTCAAGGGAAATATTTCGAATATTCAATCCGTCGACTTTTCCAAAGACGGTGAATACCCGCTAACACTTGACGGCGAATTAACCATGCACGGAGTAACCCGAAAAGTAAATGAAAAAGGAAAATTGATCATTTCGAAAGGAAAAATTTCGGCCTCTGCAACGATCAATGTAGCATTAAAGGATTACAATATTTCTGTCCCTTCCGTTGTAGGTGCAAAAATAGCCGAAATCATTCGCGTTGAAATTGTCATTCCTCAATTTGACCTACTTAAAAAATGAAACTATTCTGTCTCTCTTTTATCGCTCTGCATTTAATTTGTATTCCTGAATTGAATGCCCAGGATTTACTAAATGAAATTGAAGGAGATGATGAACTTCAACATGTAAGAGCAAGTTTTAAAAACCCAAAAGTCATCAACGCTCAATCGCTTGAAACCACACATGCCGGAGTGCTGGATTTTCGTATTTCACACCGCTTTGGCCGACTCAATGGCGGATTGTATGAGTTATTCGGACTTGATCAGGCTTCCCTACGTTTAAGTTTCGATTATGGTATTACCGACCGATTTCAGATTGGTGTTGGAAGAAGCACCTATGAAAAGACGTATGATGGTCATTTAAAATACCGGTTACTGTGGCAAACAGAAGGCAGCAATAAAATGCCATTGAGTCTGGTGTTGTTCTCAACCATGTCGGTTAATACCCTTCGCTTTCCTAATCTTACTTACGAAAGAACTTTTGTTACCCGACTGAACTATGTTCATCAAATGATTATTGGCAGAAAATTCAACACCGCTCTCAGTGCAGAAATTCTTCCAACGATAGTACACAGAAACTTTGTGCTAACTTCTGCTGAAAAAAATACGGTTTATGCCATTGGTGGTGCAGCACGTTATAAGTTTGTTCAGCGTGTGGCTTTTAATGCAGAATATTTTTATGTTCCCGAAGGACAACTTGCTCCTGGATTTACAAATTCGCTTTCACTTGGATTCGATATTGAAACCGGTGGACACGTATTTCAGTTGCATTTCACCAATTCCCCTATAATGATTGACAAGGGATTCATCACTGAAACTACAGGAAAATGGAGCAAAGGTGATATCCACTTCGGATTTAATATCTCAAGGGTTTTCACAATGAAACAACCCAAAAAACCAAAAGAGTAGAATTTAGAACCCGATCAGGTTGCTTTCTGTTTCCTGATAATTTTTCCAAAAAGCCTCGGGAAAAACCGTTTGAGCGTTACTGCTTTTAGTTCTTTTCCCCCAACAAAAAGCTCCTCTTTTCCGGCGCTGACACCTCTTAAAATTACTTTCGCACATTCATCAGCAGGCATGCCTGTCTCCTGGTTGTGATCCATTACACCATGGGCATTGCCATCCTTACTTAGTGCATTGAGCGAAATATTTGTATTGATCTTTCCGGGACAAACAATGGTGATGCGAATTCCGTTCTTCTCCTCTTCCAATCGCAACGATTCATAAAAACCATGCAATGCATGTTTGGCTGCGGAATAGGCAGAACGTAAATAAAAACCGAATTTCCCGGCAATACTGCTCATTACAATGATTGTTCCGCTGCCCTGTTGTTTCATTTGTGGCAACACAGCTTTTGTAAGGGCAATACTTCCAAAATAATTGACTTCCATAATTTTCCTGTCAACTTCCATTGGCGTTTCAGATGCGTTTGCACGCTGAGAAATCCCACCATTGTTTACAAGAAAATCGATTCTGCCAAATTGCAAAACGACTTTATTTACCAATACAGGAAATTCTTCCTGCTTTTCAAGATCCAGGGGAAGGATAAAAACATTTTCAGGATTTGCACAGGCATTGCGTACGCGCTCCAACTCGGATGAACGCCGTGCAGACAAAACCAGCCGCGCACCATTCCCGGAAAAGGCATAAGCCAACTCCTCACCTATTCCGGATGAAGCACCGGTTATCCAGACAACTTTGTTTTGAAAATTAGTCATGTCCAAATTTAACAGAAATGCATCACTTAATACTGCATTTCCGTCAAGCAGGAATTATTCTTTAATGAACTTGACATTCAATTGCGATGCCTCACCTGAAATGCGGGCAACATAGATTCCCGGAACAAGTGATTGCACATCTACAGTAACATTCTCAGAAACTTGTTGCGTGCTGATCAGTTTTCCTGTAACATCGAAAATCTCAAGAGCAAATACCCTGTTTGCGGGCAATCCGCTAATGCTTAAATGGCTCGTTGCAGGATTTGGAAATACCTGCAGGTTTTGTGATAACTCTTCCTGCACGGAAACAGTGCTGCCTTCTACAACCACAAGGTGGGAATTAATAGCAGGATTGTTTATCACATCCACTACACCGCTAGGCCAGCAAATGGTGATTTTTTCGATAGCAGTTTCCTGACCAATTCCGAAATGAGCATTGAGCGTTTGCATTGAGCTAAAAGCCTGACCACTTCTCACATCACGAATCTGAGAGCCACTTGCGGTTTGCACTGTAACACGTGCGCCAATTCCGTTTTTATTGCTCTGCACTCCAACAGTTGAAACGACGATGTAATTGTTGGACGTTAAATTGTTTTTGTAAATAGTTGTGCCCGCAACAAGGTCAAGCGCACCATCCTGATTGAGGTCTCCAACCGCAGCTCCTGCCACCGGTGAAGTTGATGCGGTAAATGTCATGTCGCCATCATTAAACATAATCAAACCACCCAAACCATATACATCAACCCAACCATCGTTATTGAAATCACCTGGATAGTTTTCTATTCCAAGATTACTGTAATACAAATCAAAACCTGAACCGGCTGTAATATTTGTAAATGTTCCGTTACCGTTGTTGCGGTAGAGTTTATGACTTAATCCTCCCCAGTTGCTTGATGCGCCCATAAATACATCCATGTCGCCGTCATTATCAAAATCTGCCCATGTAGAAGACCAGTTCTCGGTTGCATCATTCAATCCTGCAGCGACGCCAACACTGGTGTATGTGCCATCACCGTTGTTTCTGTGAAGCTGATCGATCGGATCACTTCCACATTTGGCTATGTATAGATCCATGTCGCAATCGTTATCGTAATCGATCCAAACTGAACCGTAATTTCCTCCATTTGCACCGAGTCCGCCCTGGTTCCAGGTGAATCCTCCTGATCCGTTACTGATATAAAAAACATTCGCATCAATATCATGACAGACAAACGCATCCGCAATTCCATCGTTGTTAATGTCGACTACATTGGTGCGCTGTGAGAAAATGTATTGTCCTCCCGAATAATGCGTGTAAGCTGTTCCGGTAGAGTTCGCCATAATAATACTAGCACCACTTCCACCACCGTAAATTAGATCATTGTATCCGTTGTTATCCATATCACCACCTGCAATACTCCAGGATGGCGCATTGGTAACTGTGCCTGAAATGGTATGCGTAGTTGAAGTGAACGTTGCAGGAGCTGTCTGGTAATGCACCCTCAATGTGTTTCCTGATGTATAGACAATATCATCAATATGATCTCCATTCATATCCATTACACAACGACTATTATCGCCATTGGGAATTCCCTGAGTGGTGAAAGTGATCAATTGCGGAATGGGACCGCCACCACCACCGGTTGAAACGTATGAAATGGTAAAATCAATCGGCATGTTTCCCCAATACGTATCAAAAACAATATAATACGTTGTTCCTGCAGTCGCTGCAAATGTTGCAATGGATAAAAACGCAGATTCATCATCACCATAAGCAATACAGCTTAGAGCGCCACATGTTCCGCTGAAAACCGAAATACGTGTATCTAATCCGGTATTGGTAGAAGTAACTGTGCTTACTCTTACGTTCGTATCGACTGCCGGTGTGAACGTGTACCACAGAAAAGATTCAGATCCATTTAACACCATGCAATGCGCAGGTGCCGGAGGTGTTGTTCCAAAAGAGGTAGAAGCAGTTGTTGTTCCTAAAACAGCAGGGATAGCCGTGGCACAACTTTGTTGCGCATAGAGATGCATTGCACTGAACAATGTCATAATACTAAGTAGAATTCTTTTTTGCATAACTGTAAAATTTATTTTCTGGTTTGGAGGTGCTCAATTACAAATCGGAGTGAGTGATAAAATATATTGACCAAGGAGATCGACTGCTTCCTGATGCACAACACTACGTCCAAGCAATGGCATCATGTATTGCGGATCAGTACTGCTCATTCGGAAATGCATAACAGAACGTGCAATGTTTGAACGCGCAATTACATGGGTGAGCTGGGGAGTAATAAACTGTTGCGGAATTTCACAAACTCCCAACATAGCCGGATCAAGTGTTTTGAAAAACTCAAGCCGAATTGGCCGGTAATTGCAATGTCCACCATCACTATGGCAAAATCCACAATTAATATCCAAATAAGAACGAACTCGTGTTTCAAGCGGCTGAGTGTCGTCAGTCCAATCTGCTACACGCGCGATTGTACCCGGAACATTTCCTGTAAGGTATCCGACTTCCTGCCATTTTACAAGCTGATTTTTTACGCCATCTGGATACGAAAAATCCTTATCGAGGTTCTGAGGTTTTGGCGCAATCGGAATTTTATTCCCATTGGATTTATGACAAGTGAAACACTCAACTTCCGAAGGAATACGAAATGTCAATGATTGATTATCGCCTTGATCGTCGATCCATTGAACAGGAACATAACTTCCATTAGTTTCATAAACAGCTTCCGACTGATCCTGATTCCAGATGTAATCTGCAAATTTCCATTCTCCTTCTTTTTTGTAAAGAAGTCTTGTCTCCAAAATTTTTCGCTCGCCGGATGGAACAACATTATCGTAATAGAAGTTTTTAATGAACACTGTTCCATCCGGAAAATCGAATAGACTATGATCGGAAACATATTGTGCGCTGCTATCTTTCATCATCCACACAAATCGTGATTTATGCGCATAATCAGAAAAGAGCGGTGTAATGGGTTCGTAAGGCAACACTCTTTCGTTCGGGTTCAAATTTTTTAATGCACCCGTAAAAAATTTATAATCGCTTAACTTAGGATAAGGAACCTGATCGAGATTAAACACAACTCCGGTATCCTCATCCGGAATATCATCCGGAATAGGGACATCTCTTCTGCAGGCTGCAATAAATGCAAGCGCAAAAACAAAAAAGAGTGTTCTGATCATAGCTACTAAATGTAAAAAAAAGTCCATTACCCTAAACAACCGATCCCACTTTCAATTCCTGAATTCAGAAGGAATGCGATTGTAGACCGGTAATACTCTGAAATACACACTACTTCCCAAAAACAAAAACCCCCGCACAAGAGCGGGGGCTTCGTTAACAAACAACAAAACAAAACAAAATTTATCCCAATAACTGCTTAACAAATGCAGAAATGAGCTTACCATCGGCTTTACCCTGGAGCTTGGCCATGGCAGGACCCATAACCTTACCCATATCCGCTGCAGAGCTTGCGCCAACAGAGGCAATGACTTCCTGAATTACAGCTTTTACCTGTTCTTCACTCATCTGTTCGGGCAAATAGGCTTTTATGATATTCGCCTGAAAGATTTCCGTTTCGGCGAGTTCAGGGCGACCCTGCTGAACAAAAATCTCTGCTGCTTCATTGCGTTGCTTATACATTTTCTGCAGCATTTTCACTTCAGCATCATTGGAAACCTCACCGGTTCCTTTGGTTTGCTCAAGAAGTAATGCTGCTTTAATTGCACGCAACGCTTCCAGTTTTTCTTTTTCTTTTGCCAGCATCGCTGATTTGATGTCGGCATTGATTTGCTCACTCAGATTCATATCAGTCAACGTTATCGTGAAGAAAGGAATTATTGGATCGCAATCCGCCACCGTTTCCGCTTTCATCTTTGCCATCACCACCTACCGAAAAACGGGAGATGTTTGACTCGGATGAATGCTGGGTTTTGTCCAATGTGATTTTGCGACGGATGTACGCTGGTTCGTTTTCCAGATCGTTTAGTCCGGCAGGCGATTTCAATTTGGAACTAAGTTCCTTGATGCGTGCCAAACGTTCCTGAGCTCTGCGCTGCTGCTCTTCCGAACTCAATTGCTTTTCCTTTTCAGGATCAACATTCTCAACTGGAAACAAGGTGCTTTGTCCCTTTGTGGAAGGAATCTCACTTCGCACATCCTGTTGCTTATTCTCGCCGGTTGTTTCAGGTGTGTTTTGCTGGGAATTCATTTCCGGACCTTTCGCCTTCAGATCGTTTACATCTTCACTTTCATCGAGCCAGTGGCGAATGACATTCTCCTGTGGAGTTTCTGCACTTACATCAATGGTTTTTGGTGCTTCGGTGCGTACTTCAAATTGAAGCGTTTCTTCTTCAACGGATGAGGTGATTTCCCATTCAGGATTTTCGGAAACTGGTAGATCAGCATTCTTTTCAGACGTAAAAACCACATTTTCCTCAATAGAACTTGTGATCTCTTCGATAGATGTGGTATCGAGTGTGTGACGGGTTATCGGTGTTTCACTCACTGTATTTTCTGCAACAGGAGTTACATTTACCGGATCCATAATTTTCAAAACCGGTTCATCCAGTGCAACTGACGATTCAGAAATCTCAGCATGTACTTCTTCCACGCCACCTTTCAAATAGGGCTCAGGAACCGATTCAGAAACCGTCTGACGCTGCGTGGGTGACTGAATAGGCGCAGTGATTGCGGTTGGTGTTTCCTCGGTAAGAATGACTTTGTTTTTTTCCGGCATTTTCATAGCAACTCCTGTATCAGGAGTGCGATTAAATCCGGTTGCAATAACTGTTACAGAAACAGAATCGCCTAACATTTCATCAAATCCATGACCCCAGATTACATCTGCAGTAGATCCTGCTTCTTCCTGAATATAATCAGTGATTTCAGCAATCTCATCCATGGTGACTTCCTGCGTACCGTATGTAATATTCAGAAGCACGTATTGTGCACCGTAAATATGATTTTCGTTTAGCAATGGTGAAGACAATGCCTTTTCAACAGCAATGCGCGCACGATTTTCTCCTGCAGCAGAAGCAGATCCCATAATGGCAACACCGCTGTTACGCATAACGGTGTTCACATCATTGAAATCGACATTGATTAATCCTGTTACGGAAATCATTTCTGCGATTCCGCGAGCAGCAGTATTCAACACTTCATCTGCCTGTGAAAACGCATTTGCAAGTGTAAGATTACCGTACATCTCACGCAATTTGTCGTTGTTGATCACAAGCAATGTATCAACGGCCTGACGCATGAATTCCAAACCTTCTTCGGCTTGTTGTTTCCGTTTTTTCCCTTCGAAACCGAACGGAATGGTAACAATTCCTACAGTAAGAATTCCCATTTCGCGGGCAGCCTGGGCAATTACCGGTGCAGCACCTGTTCCGGTACCTCCACCCATACCTGCAGTAATGAATACCATGCGGGTATTCTGACCGAGAATGGCCTTGATGTCTTCAATGTTTTCAATTGCAGCGTTGCGACCCACTTCAGGAATCGCACCTGCTCCGAGTCCTTGTGTAAGACTCGCTCCCAATTGAATTTTAGTTGGGATAGGACTCATTTCGAGTGACTGACTGTCTGTATTGCAGACGATAAAGTCGACACCCTTAATCTGATGGCGGAACATATAATTCACGGCATTACTACCGCCTCCGCCCACACCGATCACCTTAATGATCGATGCTTGTTCTCTGGGTAATTCAAACTTGAACATAGCGTTGGGTTTTTGTTGTTTGTTTATTGTTGTTTGTTTGTTTGCCTTGAGTATTTAATCGATATCCTCTTCGAAAAACGATTTACCTACTTTTCCGAAAATCTTTTCGAAGAATGAACCTTTCGTTTTTTGCGAGTGCGTTTTGATAACCGCGTTTTTGCTGCGGGCTTGTTTCTCGTATTTCTGGAAACCCATTAGTACAAGTCCAACACCGGTTGAGAACATCGGACTGGTAACACCTTCTGCACCTTTTCCGAGATGTTCGGTCGGGTATCCAATTCGCGCATCCATTCCTGTGATGTATTCAAACAATTGGGTGATATGCTTCAATTGCGATCCGCCACCGGTTACCACTATTCCACCGATTAGTTTCTTCTCGTATCCAGAATTTTTAATTTCATAATACACATGCTCAACGATCTCTTCCATTCTCGCCTGAATGATAGAAGCCAAATTGCGTACTGAAATTTCTTTTGGATCACGTCCGCGTAAACCGGGAATACAAACAATTTCATTGGCCTGTGCTTCACTTGCCAATGCGCTTCCGAATTTTACTTTCAAAAGCTCTGCCTGTTTGTGAATGATGGTGCATCCTTCCTTAACGTCTTCGGTGATCACGTTTCCGCCAAAAGGAATTACAGCAGTATGACGAATAATTCCATCCTGGAAAATGGCAATATCCGTTGTTCCACCACCTATATCCACCAATACAACACCGGCTTCTTTTTCTTCTGTGCTCAAAACAGCTTCACTCGAAGCAAGTGGTTCAAGAATCAATTCATCAACTTCCAATCCTGCTTTGGCAACACATTTATGAATGTTTTTTGCAGCAGCGATTTGTCCGGTGATGATGTGGAAATTTGCCTCCAGACGAATTCCCGACATACCGATCGGATCTTTGATTCCCTGTTCGTTATCGACAATATACTCCTGTGGCAAAACATGAATAATCTCCTCACCCGGCAACATTACCAATTTGTACATGTCGTCGATCAGTGCATCGATATCGTTCTGCGCAATCTCCTCCTCAATGGTGCTTCGCGTACGAATACCACGGTGCTGAAGACTTTTGATGTGCTGACCGGCAATGCCGACGTTTACAACATTAATCTCCACTCCCGATTGACGTGAGGCTTCTTCTACAGCTGCTTTTATTGATGCAACCGTTTTTTCGATGTTGGAAACAACACCGCGCGTTACGCCTACCGATTCCGATTTTCCTACGCCGAGGATCTCGATCTTTCCATGTTCATTTTTGCGTCCCACCAGGCAGGCGATCTTGGTGGTTCCGATGTCGAGTCCGACGATGATCTCAGGTGATTCCATGATTATACTTGTTTGTTGTTTGTTTCTATTGTTGGTTTATTTTTTTGAGCAAACGATTTGATTCCTGTATTTTAAATTAATGGTGTCGTATCTGTTCCATCCGGTTTGTTTAATTCCTTCTTTGTAAAACACCATTAGCTTATTGAATTTTTCTTCCATGTGCGAAGTATCCCCAAAAATGATTCGATGATCTCCGACAATGGGAATTAACTCCATATCGCCCTTTCTGCTGAAATAGATCTCCTGTATCTGCGCATTCCAAAAAGAATTCCCTGTGATAAAATTTGCCATCGCATAAATATCGTCAGTACGCATAATGGAACGAAGCAAAGAATCTCCGGCAATTTCATGTGCACTTTCCGTCAGCTCCGGTTCACTGATGTAACCATGAACAACAGGTACACGCGGAAAATAATAATTACTCACCGGCATCTGGAATCCACGATCATCGATATAGAACTGTCTTCCATTACTGTTAATCACCCTAACAATCGGACGGCGCTGCGCAATAGAAACGCCTACTCTCCCGTCAATCGTTTTGAATACTTCGACAGACTGCACCTCAGGAATTTTCATCAGAACCGCCTCCATTTCGTCGACCTGAACATTCAACATTTTCTTTCCTGTAGGATCAGTGTTGGATTGACGTAATCGATTCACCACATCTTCTCTGGAAAGAAACTGCATGCCGTTTTCGTAATCTATATGCACATTCAACTCTGCACATAACAATTCATTTTGTGCAGCATTGGAAAACCCAAGCAGAATCAATATTCCAATTGGAATAAAAATCCAAAATGCTATGTTGAGAATACGCTTCATCCTTCCAACCCTTTCCGTATTGGTTCAACAAGAAGATCGATATCTCCGGCACCCAGTATCAATAAGACTTCCGGCTTTCTGTTCACTAATTCTTTTATTGCATCTTCCTTGGAAAGGAGCTCTCGTTTTGGTGTTTTAATCTGTTCCAAAAGAGCAGAAGAACTTACTCCTTCCATAGGCAATTCCCGCGCAGGATATATATCCAGCAATATCAATTCATCCAGCATTGACAAACTCTCAGCGAAACCTTCCATGAAATCACGCGTCCTGCTGAATAAATGCGGCTGGAATAATCCGGTTATTCTTTTTGTCGGAAAAAGTTCACGGGCAGCACCAATTGCAGCCTTTAACTCCGCTGGGTGGTGAGCATAATCGTCAATAAGGACACTTTTTTCACTGCGGAGAACAAATTCAAAGCGACGACGAATGCCTTTAAAATCTTTCAATGCAAGACGCACGCCTTTTTCTGTTGCCCCAAATGAAAGTGCAAGTGTAATTGCTGCAGTGGCGTTTTCGACATTATGTCTTCCCGGCATTGTAAACTCAAGTCCGGTCATGGAAATTTTTTCACCTACATAGTCAAATACAAACAAGCCGTTTTCGACCCTGATATTTTCAGCGCGATAATTGGATTGATCACTGTAATAAATCTGATCTGCATACCCCTGTACATTTGCATTCAGCGTCAGAGGGAGTCCGCTGCGCAATACCACAATTCCATTCTTCTCTACTCCATTAATAAAATCGCTGTAGGCAAGCAGCATATTTTCTGCTGTACCATATATATCGAGATGATCGGGATCAGAGGAGGTTACAATTATTCCGTTCCTTGATAATTGCAGAAAGGAACGATCGTATTCATCTGCTTCCATCACAACGATTTCAGAATTGCCGGAAATAAAATTGCTTCCGTAATTCCCTGCAATTCCACCAAGAAATGCTGTTACATTAACACCCGAACATTTGAGAATATGTGTGAGCAAAGTTGTGGTAGTCGTTTTTCCATGAGTACCGGCAACACATAAACAAGTATGGTCCTTACTGATCATTCCCAATACTTCGGCACGCTTATAAATCGGAATTTTCTTTTCCATCAGACGTTTCCACTCCTGAAGATCTTTTGGAATAGCAGGAGTGAGAATTACCAAATCAATATCGGGAGGTAATTGATCGGGAGCATCATGGTAATGAATCTGCATTCCCTCCTTTACAAGTTGTGCGGTTAAATCAGTTTCCGTTTTATCATAACCTGAAACGCGAACTCCTCTTCCCAGAAAATAGCGTGCAAGCGCACTCATACCGATACCACCGATACCAAGAAAATAGATATGTCGCAGTCCACTCAAGTTCATTTCACAAGATCTGCTATGACCGAAGCAATAGCTTCTGCCGAATTCGTAAAACCCAAACCACCGATATTCCGATGCAGAGAATGGCATTTTTCTTCGTTCTCCAACAATTCCAAAACAGTTGTTGCCAGTTGCTCTTTCGCATCAGCATCTTTTACAAGCAATGCAGCATGATGATTAACCAAGGCCAATGCGTTTTTTGTCTGATGGTCTTCTGCAACGTTTGGAGATGGAACCAGAATTACAGGTTTGCGCACAAGGCACAATTCCGAAATTGCGATTGCCCCTGCACGAGAAATCACCACATCTGCTATTGCATATCCCAAATCCATTCTGGTGATAAAATCCATCACCTTAATATTTTCTGCCTGTGCATCCTGAACCGCCTTTTGTGCTACAGGAAAATAACTTTTACCGGTTTGCCAAACCACTTGCACTCCTGCTGCTTTAAATCGCTCGATGGAATAATGAACGGCTTCATTTATCGTTCTTGCACCTAAACTACCGCCTACAATCAGAATAGTTTTTATCTCGGCATTCAATCCAAAAAGTTCGGCAGCTCTTGCCCTTTTCCCTTCTAATTGAACCACATCTTCCCGCACCGGATTTCCGGTCAATACGATCTTATCTTTTGGAAACCACTTTTCCAAACCATCATAGGCAACACAAATCCTGCTGACCGATTTAGCAAGCATCTTATTTGTTTTACCGGGAAATGAATTCTGTTCCTGTATGACGGTAGGAATTTTCTTTTGCGTTGCAATTTTCAACATCGGTCCGCTGGCATATCCACCTACACCAACAACAACATCAGGATTAAATTCCTTCATGATGCGGCGCGCCTTCACCATACTTCGCAATAGATCCCTGAAAAAGGAAAACCATTTAAGCGTAACTTTTCTTGGCATTCCCTGAATTCGTAGTCCTGCAATTTTGTATCCCGCAGCAGGAACTTTTTCCATTTCCATTCGGCCTTCTGCACCCACAAAAAGAATTTCCACATCCGGATAGCGTTTTTTCACTGCATTGGCAATTGCAATTGCAGGGAAAATATGTCCACCGGTTCCACCACCACTTATGAGCATTTTACGCAACGGCATAAGATCCTCCTTTCTCCTCATTCAAATCAGTTCTAACAGTATTTCCTTCCTGTTTTATTACTTCCTCTTCAACAGATCGGCTTACACTTAATATTATTCCGAGTGAAATAAAAGTAAACCAGGTCGAAGTACCACCCATGGATATCAAAGGCATATTTTGACCTGTAACGGGAATTATTTTCGTGCATACCGCCATATTGATAAATGCCATGAAAACAAGATTCAGACATAAACCAATCACCATCAATGAACCAAAAACACTCTCACATTTCGATGCGATCCGAATTCCTCTGAACAAAAGCATCATGTACATCAGCAACAATACTCCACCTCCCATCGATCCGAATTCTTCAATAAAAGAGGCATAAACAAAATCTGCGTAAGCCTCAGGAATGATATGTTTCATCTGACCATTACCCGGACCTTTTCCAAGTAAACCACCATTATCAATTGCCATCATCGCATTATTGATCTGCCATTGTTTACGCGGATCTTCTGAAGAGTGGCTGGTAAATCGATTCATCCACGTCTCCAATCGGGGTAGCAGATCAGGATTTGCTTTCGCTAAAAGGATCATCAGTCCGAACGCAGCAATTGCACCACCAACAATACCAAAAATATATTTAAACGGAACTTTAGCGATAAAAAACAAAATGAGCGTAAGTCCAAAAATGAGAACTGCTGTAGAAAGATTCTGTGTAACAATTAATCCAATAACCAATCCAACCGGAATTAAAATCGGCACAATTCCCTCTCTGAAATCGTGAAACTTATCTCTGTTGATGGTGAGCATTCGCGCCACGAAAACAATCAGCACTACTTTTGCAAAATCGGATGTTTGGAATTTGATATTCAGTACAGGAATTTCCAGCCAACGCTCAGCAGCATTGATCCGGACACCTGCAACCAGGGTAACAAAAAGTAAAATCACACTTACCCAGATCAGGATCTGAGAGATGCGCGAATAGTATTTAAAGTTGATGTTGTGCACATAAAACATAATGACGAATCCGGAGAATACCATCATCACATGCTTCAACAGGAAGCCCTCAGTTCCTGAATCACCACGAGCAAGGATGGGAGTAAAGGAATATACCGACACTAACGAAAACAACGAAAGTATCAGGGTAATCATCCAGATCACCTTATCGCCTTTGAGATATGTAAAAAACGTACGCACTTACTTAAAAATACCTCCTACAAAAGCTTTGAATGAATCGCCACGGTGACGGTAATCATCAAAGAGTGAAAAACTTGTACAACCCGGAGAGAACACCACTACCCCTCCGGTTTTTGTGAGTGATTTTGATTGTGAAACGGCATCCTGAAGATCATTTGCCCTTATAAAATGATCGACATTCTGTCCAATTGAATTCCTGATCAACTCTTCGCTGCCTGTACCAAACACCACAAGTGAAACAACTTTGTATTTCACTACATCGTACAGACAAGAATAATTTTCATGCGTATCAGAGATCTGCATGATCAGCGTAACAGGTTTTTCAATTTGCATTAATGTTTCTTCCACCGCACGCGGATCTGTTGCTTTGGAATCGCTGATGTATTCTACACCATCAATAACTGCAACAGACTCGTTACGGTGTTCAATTAACGAAACACCTTTGGAGCGGGTATCCAGCCAGCTCCCTGTTCGGGTTTGTGTTGAACGTTTTTCCATAACGGAAGTATTAAAGCGCCTTTACAGCTTGTTTAAATTTTTGTCCACGCTCTTCGTAATTCTCAAAAAGATCAAACGATGCGCAACTTGGTGAAAGAAGTACAACCTGATCTTTCTTCGCAAGACGATAAGAAAGCGCAACAGCTTCATCGGCAGATTTCGCTTCGACAATGGTTTGAACCTTGCCGGAAAAATGCGAAACGATCTTGCTGTTATCCGTTCCCAGACAAACAATCGCCTGTACTTTCTGCTGCACGAGTTCATCAAGCATCGAATAATCGTTGCCTTTATCAACACCACCTACGATCCATACGATAGGTTTATTGATAGATTCGAGCGCATACCAGGTACTGTTTACGTTGGTTGCTTTGGAGTCGTTTATGAATTCGATTCCATGCACCCGCGTAACAAATTCGAGGCGATGTTCTACATTCTGGAAATCCATCAGACATTCGCGGATGGTTTCCTTGCGGATCTCGAGCAACCTCGCGGCAATACCGGAGGCCATCGAGTTGTAAGCGTTGTGCTTACCTTGTAGGGCCAGATCAAAAATTGACATAGTTTGTGTGGTGTTGTTTGTGGTTATATTGATGGTGTTTGTTTCATAATCTGCATATGCGCCTTCTTCAATTTTCTTTAAATTGCTAAAGGGATACATACGTGCATTCACAGTTCTACCTGATAATCCTTCATTGGTAATTGGATCATCAGCGCAGTAGATTAATGCATCTTCTTTGGTTTGATTTTGAAGAATTCTGAATTTTGAATTCACATAATTCTCCAGCTTGTATTCGTACCGGTCGAGATGATCAGGTGTAATATTGGTAAGAATGGCAATGTTTGCTCTGAATGAATACATGTTATCAAGTTGAAAACTGCTCAACTCCAACACATAATGATCATGATCTTTTTCAGCAACCTGCAAAGCAAAACTTTGTCCAACATTTCCTGCCAATCCAACATTTAATCCGGCGCGTTTTAAAATATGGTAGGTCAAAAGCGTGGTCGTAGTTTTTCCATTTGATCCCGTTATACAAATCATTTTTGCGTTTGTATAGCGACCGGCAAACTCAATTTCCGACAACACAGGAATATTTTTTTCTTTCAATTTCTGAACGATGGGTGCCTTATCAGGTATTCCCGGACTTTTTATCACTTCATCAGCGTTCAGAATCAATTCTTCGGTATGTGCATTCTCTTCCCACTTCACATCATGTGCGTCCATCAGTGTTTTGTAACGGGATTTAATCGCACCCTTATCCGAAACAAAGACATCATAGCCCTGCTTCAAACCAAGGATTGCAGATCCTGCTCCGCTTTCACCGGCACCTAATATGACGAGTCTCTTCTTCAACGAAGTTTAAGTGTTACAATTGATACAACTGCCAGCATGATTCCAACGATCCAAAATCGGGCAACAATTTTTGATTCATGCATTCCTTTTTTCTGGTAATGGTGATGCAGAGGAGACATCAAAAAGATGCGTCGTCCCTCGCCGTATTTCTTCCGGGTGTACTTGAAATACGACACCTGCATCATCACGGAAAGATTTTCGATCAGAAAAACTCCACAGAAAATTGGTATCAGTAATTCTTTCCTGATTGCAATTGAAAATACAGCAATGATTCCCCCAAGCGCGAGCGATCCGGTATCACCCATAAACACTTGCGCAGGATAGGCGTTGTACCAAAGAAATCCGATACAAGCACCAACAAATGCAGCAATAAAAACAACAAGCTCTCCCGAATCCGGGATGTACATGATGTTGAGATAATCGGCAAAGGCAAGGTTACCCGACAAGTAAGCAAAAATTGCAAGCACCGTTCCGATTATCGCTGATGTTCCGGTTGCAAGTCCATCCAGTCCATCAGTAATATTTGCACCATTCGATACTGCCGTAACAATTACGATTACAATCAGCACGAACAAAACCATAGTGAGTATTGAACCAGAACCGGAAATCCAGGAATAATCGAATTCATTGTTTTTTACAAATGGAATTGTGGTTTTCAGAGAGCGGGTTTCTTTCCAAACATAATTCGCATCACTACAAGGAATCAAGTCACCTTCTTCTGTAACAATTTCGTAGGTCTTATCCGGATCGATCGCCACTTTCTCCTTGATCTTTACATCCTGATGAAAATAAAGTGTGAATCCAACGATTAATCCGATTCCCAACTGACCAAGAATTTTAAACTTACCTGCAAGTCCCTTTTTATCTTTCTTAAAAACCTTGATGTAATCATCAATAAAACCGATTGTCCCCAGCCATACAGTAGAAACGATCATCAGTATCACATAAATATTCTGCAGTTTGGCAAACAACAAGGTTGGAATAAGAATAGCCATCAAAATGATAATGCCACCCATAGTAGGAGTCCCCTTTTTCTCCATTTGCCCTTGCAAACCAAGATCGCGGATCGTCTCACCAACTTGTTTATACTGCAGGTAATTGATCAACCGCTTACCAAACAGCATGGAAATAATAAGTGAAGTGATGATCGCCATCGCTGCACGAAATGAGATGTAGTGGAACACTCCCGCTCCAGGGAAATCCATTTCATCGAGGTAACTGAACAAGTAGTATAACATCAGCTTCCAATGAGTTTAAAACAGTTTTGTACTTCTTCGAGATCATCGAAATGTTGTCGTTCACCTTTGATCTCCTGGTATTTTTCATGACCCTTTCCGGCAATAAGTAAAATATCACCCGGCTGCGCCATCATACATGCTGCACGTATTGCTTCACGGCGATTGGTAATGGACATCACTTTTCGGGTTTGATCCGATTCCACACCTTTCATCATATCCATGATAATTGCTTCCGGTTCTTCACTGCGGGGATTATCGGATGTAATAATTACTTTATCACTCAGCTCACAGGCAATTCCCGCCATCAACGGACGTTTTCCCTTATCGCGATCGCCACCACAACCTACTACCGTAATCACCTTTTCGTTTCCGGTACGTATATCGCGAATGGTATTCAATACATTCTTCAAAGCATCAGGTGTATGCGCATAATCGACAATGGCCGTTATGTCGTTGCTCGATTTCACATATTGAAATCTTCCTTCGGGTGCATTGAGTGTGCTTATCTGCGTTAAAACAGTTAAATCATCCTGACCCAACAAACGCGCAACAGTATAAACAGCAAGAATGTTATAGGCATTAAAACTTCCAATCAGTTTTGTCCAAAGATCTTTTCCATCGATGTTCAGCTGTAATCCGCTAAACTGATTTTCCACAACCCTTGCGCGAAAATCAGCCATACTTTTTATTGCATATGTCCTTACTCTTGCCTTGGTATCTTTCACCATTTCTTCGCCGTGGTAATCATCTTTATTTACCAAAGCAAAAGCATCAGCGCTCAGCATATCAAAAAAGCCCTTTTTCGCTTTCAGGTATTCATCAAAGGTTCCATGATAATCGAGATGATCATGAGTTATATTGGTAAATACAGCACCGGCAAAACGAACGCCGGCAATTCTCTTCTGATGAACGGCGTGTGAGCTCACTTCCATAAAGCAATACATACAACCTGCATCCACCATTTCACGCAACAAAGCATTTAACTCAATTGCATTGGGTGTGGTATGGGTTGCTGTAACCGTTTCGTTATGGATGCGATTTACTACCGTTGAAAGTAAACCCGTTTTATAACCCATTCGCTTAAACAAACTGTACAAAAGCGTAACAGTTGTCGTTTTTCCGTTGGTACCGGTAACACCAATCAGTTTTAGTTTTTCAGAAGGATGGTCGTAGAATTCCGCAGCCATTACTCCAAGAGAAGCAGCAGCGTCATTCACGCGAACATAAGTTACATGCGGGTGACGCTCAGACGGAATCTGTTCGCAGATAATGCAATCTGCTCCCAGTTCAATTGCCTTATTAATGAAATCATGCCCATCCGATTGCAAACCTTTAATGGCAACAAACATCCAATTGGGACGAACCTTTCTTGAGTCGAGCGTTATTCCCTCTACTGCAATATTGGTTGAACCCTCTACCTCGAGGATGCGCACACTGTATAATATGTCGCGTAATAACTTCATTACATCAACTCAATCTCAATTGTTTCACCTTGTTGAATGGCCTTTCCTTCAGGAAGTGATTGGCGTTTTACTTTTCCACTACCTTTTACTTTTACCACCAGACCTCTGTTCTCCAATAGGAAAAGCGCATCTTTTAATCCCATTCCAATTACAGTTGGAACTTTATTCTCCGCAATTGCTTTTTTCTCCAATACAATCCGCTTTTCACCATCAGCAATGGGACGCACCCATTCCGCACCTTCATCGCCGGTTGAAGAAGCAATTTTCAGTGTCTTGAATATTTCGGTCAGGTCTTTTTGATGGGCAGACTTACTAACAGGTAATTCGTTCGATGCCATAAGAGATTCACGCTCCCTTTCGCTTACTTCGAGTGAACGCGCATACATTTTATCTGCAATTTCCTTAAACACATTTCCTGCTACTGCATTACCGTAATAGCCTGTAAGCACATTTGGTTCCATTACCCAAACAATACAACTATACCGTGGTGCATCAGCAGGAAAATACCCAACAAATGATGCGAGGTATTTTTCTTTGTTGTATGCTCCCTTACTATGTATCTGAGCAGTTCCTGTTTTTCCTGCAATAGAAAAGTTTGCTGCTTTTAAATTCATTGCTGTACCGGTATCAACCACACCTTCCAGCATTGGACGAATCATATTCAGCGTTTTCTCACTGCAGATTTTTTCCTTCATTACGATAGGCTTGTACTTCTTCACAATTTTTCCGTTGCGACGGATGTCCTGTACAAACTGAGGCTTAACCATCATTCCGTTATTGGCAATGGCATTATAAAAAGTGAGAATTTGAATGGGAGCAAGTTTAGATTCATATCCTATAGCCATCATAGGCAAGGTTACACCCGACCATTCATTTCTATTGGAAGGATCTTTTAAATAAGGCTTTGCTTCTCCTGCTATATCAAGACCAAGTAATTCACCTATTCCCATCTTCTTCAGTCCTTCGATAAACCGTTTCGGATCGCGACTGTATGCTTCCACAACAGGTTTAGAACAACCGATATTGGAAGAGACCTCAAGCGCATGTTTAATGGTAATTGTTCCATGCGGTTTGGTGTCCTTCATTTTTATATTGTAATAGCTGTATTCTCCCTTGCCTGTCTTTACGGAATCAGAAGGCTTGAACATTCCGTCTTCGAAACCGACCATGAGCGATGCGGTTTTGAATGTTGAACCGGGCTCAATTGCTGTTCCGATGGCGTGATTGAAATGTTCGTAATACTGGCCGTCTTCACCAATGGAAAGATTTGCCATTGCTTTAACCATTCCGGTTTCTACTTCCATCAATACAACACAACCACTTTTGGCTTCGTATTTCTGGAGCTGACTTAATAGCGCATTTTCGGCAACGTCCTGAATATTGATATCTATACTGGTAAAAACATCAGCACCGTCGACCGGATTTACTTCGTAATTATCAGAAACCGGACGCCATTGCAACCCTACTTTTTTCATGAGTTGTTTTCCGTCTGTTCCGCTTAATTCTTTCGAAAACGCTCCTTCCAATCCGATACGGGAAATGAATTGCGGATTATCGGGATCGGGACGCTCGTAACCAATGAGTCGTGCGGCGAGTAAACCGTAGGGACGACTTCTTTTGTTTTCTTTTACTACAATTAATCCACCTTTGTTTTTTCCCAATTTGAAAATGGGAAACTTCTTCATCGCCTGCAGTTCAGGATGCTTAACTTTTGCTCTTACCAGGTAATAACGGTTTCCGTTTTTTCTTGCTTCGATAAGATCCTGGTAAAAACGCGCTTTTGGTTTATCCGGAAACAAACGGGAAAGTTTATAAGCCAGCGAATCCACATTATCGAAGAAGATCTCATCTGTTAAGCCATCAGCTCCCATATCCATGCGCACTTCATAAACAGGAATTGAAGTAGCAAGCAGACTTCCGTTGTCGGAATAAATATTTCCGCGCACTGCTTCAATGGTTCGCAAATCAGTAAGCAATCCCTCCGGCTGACCAATTACAGAAACGGTATCCATTTGAATGCGGAAAACCTTTACCACAACAACCAGCGCAAAAACGCAAAGCACAAGATATACCAGGTACATCCTCCGCATCATGTCTTTTCTATCGTCGTTTTTTTCTTTCACTCGTTCAGTAAATTGTTTTCAATTGATTTTCGGAAACACGTATTACTCTTGGCGATTCATCCTTCATTTCAAATAGTCCGATTGAAGCAGTTGAATCAGCGATCTGTGATTGGCGGCTGATAAGATTGAGTTCCGTTTTAACACTGATGTATTCAGAATTCAACTCCACGAGTTCGCTTTCAATTCTTTCAATGCGGCGGGCATTTTTATCGGTAGTGTAGCCCATTGCGATGTACACCAGCATTAACACAGTGAGAAAAAAGAAGTATGGAAGATTGTCAACCACATAATCGCGGGTGAGAACATTTCCGTTGAGTACGTCGCGAAATGAACGCACAACACGAGGCTCTTTACGGGCCTTTTTGGTGCTTTCTTTTTTTGCGACTTTGTACTTGTTCATATTTCTTTCTTTTCCGCTATGCGGAGTTTTGCGCTTCTTGATCTTGGATTCTCTTCTTGCTCTGCTGTATCGGGTATGATGGGTTTGCGTGTGATTTCGGTAAAAGGTGTGAGTGGACGTCCGTAAAAATCTTTGTGCAACTCTCCTTCAAGATTTCCGGTGCGCATAAAATTTTTCACCAGTCGATCTTCGAGGGAGTGATAAGCGATTACCACCAATCGTCCGCCCGGAGCCAGTGCTTTTAAACTTTGCTCCAGAAACTCACGCAACACCCGCATTTCATCATTGACTTCAATCCGGATTGCCTGAAAAACTTTTGCCTGGTATTGTTTTACTTTTTTAGGCGATGCAACACGATCGATGATGGAAAGCAATTCTCCGGTGGTGGTAATCGGATTCTGTTTTCTTCTTTCGGTTATGTAGTGCACCAATCGTCCGGCTTGTTCAACTTCTCCGTATTCGCGCAAAATGGTTTTCAAACGATTTTCATCGTAGTGATTGATCACCTCTTGCGCATCGGGATGTGAGTTCTGATCCATCCGCATATCGAGAGGAGCATCAAAGCGCAATGAAAAACCGCGAGTCGGATCATCAAATTGATGCGATGAAACGCCGAGATCAGCAAGGATTCCGTTAACCGGAACAGCATTGCATTCTTCGAGTGAAGAGAGCATTTGCGAAAAATTCCTTGGAATGAAACTTACACGTTCATCATCCGGAACATTTGCCTTGGCATCCGGATCCTGGTCAAAAGCGATGAGTCGGCCTCCCTGAAGTTGATTCAGGATTAAACGGGAATGACCGCCACCTCCAAAGGTGACATCCACATAAATTCCGTCGGGTTGAAGATTGAGCCCCTTAACAGCAGCATGTAAAAGAACAGGGATGTGGTAGCTGTTACTGGCCATCCTCTTCTCCAAGATTGCCAAGTAACTTTTCGGCAAGCATGGAGAATTCCGCCAATCCTTCCTTCATCTCCTGTTCATATTTCGATCTATCCCAAAGCTCCACCCGATCAAAAGCTCCCACCACGGTGAGTTCTTTTTTGATTCCGGCGTACTGCATGAGATTCTGCGGCAGAAGTAATCTTCCACTCGAATCGATCGAAACGGGAACCGCCCCATTACGGAACTGTCTAAGCAGGCGTCGCCCCTCTTCTGTGAACTGGTTGACTTTTTTCGTCACCCTGTTCATCAGATTCTCCCACTCCTTCATGGTATACAGATTAAGCTGCTGCTCGAAACCACGGTTAACCACGAACGTGTCGTGATCCGTAGGCTCGAGCTGCTTCTTGATACCCGCAGGAAGGACAAACCTTCCCTTGTCATCAAGCTTAACCTCATATTCTCCAATGAATCCTGCCATAACAGCTTACCACCAATAAGGCGTAAAAATAATTAAAGTCTCCCACTTCACTCCACTTACTCCCACAATGTTGATAAGTTTCTACGAAATAGGGTTAACGAAGTTACAGTTTCTTCTGATTTATCCAATAAAATCAAAGAAAGTTTCCAGTGGGAGAAAGTGGGGATTATGAACAAAACTAGCCCCACAATGGAGTGTTGATACATCCGCCCGCAAACGGACTGAAATTGCAGGCTTTTGCTAACTTTGAGCCTACACCAAAGCTTAGCGGATATGTCACAACAAGTGATCCAAGAAGGAGAATTTGAATACATCGAAAAAGGTGAAGGTCAGGCACTTGTCCTGCTTCACGGACTTTTCGGAGGGCTCAGTAATTTCGATGACGTGATTAATCATTTCTCACCTCAGTGCAGGGTTATTGTCCCTCAATTACCCATTTACACCCTTCCTATCCTAAACACGAATATCAGCGCATTATCGAAATTTATCCTGCGTTTTCTTGATCATAAAAAGCTGGAAAAGGTAACGCTGCTGGGCAATTCATTGGGCGGACATGTGGGATTGGTATTCACCAAAGAAAATCCTGACCGCGTTGAGCGACTCATACTTACCGGCAGTTCAGGTTTGTACGAAAATGCATTTGGGGGATCTACTCCAAGAAAAGGCGACAAGGAATATATCCGAAACAAAGTATCCCTTACGTTTTACGACCCCAAGCACGCAACAGACGAAATTGTTGATGAGTGCTACGGGATACTTTCGGACAAGACGAAACTGATCAGAATTTTATCGCTAGCAAAATCTGCGATTCGCCACAATATGGCGGCAGACTTACCCAGCTTAACGCTTCCCACTTGCCTGGTGTGGGGTAAACAAGACACCATTACTCCGCCTGAGGTAGCAGAAGAGTTTAAACGTCTGATGCCAAACGCAGAACTATTCTGGATCGATAAATGTGGTCATGCCCCAATGATGGAGCACCCTGAAGAATTCAACAGAATTGTGAAAGACTGGCTGGGGAAATTCGGAATCTGAAGTGGAAATCCGCAGCGCAGAATTTGTAAGCAGCTACGTAAAGCTCGACCAGCTTCCACGACCTGAAAAGCCGGAATATGCTTTTATCGGAAGGTCGAACGTGGGAAAAAGTTCCCTCATCAATATGCTTACGGGGAGAAAATATCTAGCTAAAATTTCTTCAACACCCGGAAAAACGCAAACCATTAACCACTTCATCATTAACAACGAATGGTACCTGGTAGATCTTCCCGGTTTTGGTTATGCAAAAACATCAAAAACGTTGCGGGCACTTTGGAAAGGATTCACTTTTGAATACCTGAAACAAAGAGAGAATCTGCTATGTGTTTGTGTTCTTCTCGACTCCAGACTTGAACCCCAGAAAATCGATTTGGAATTCATGGAGTGGCTCGGAAAAAATGGAATTCCATTTGTGATGGTATTTACCAAGGCCGACAAAAACACCAAGAGGGAACTTGTAAAAAATCTTGAAAATTACCAGCGAAAAATGCTCGAGACTTGGGAGTTTCTTCCTCAGATATTTGTCACCTCAGCCGAGAAACAAACGGGCAAGGAAGATCTGCTTGCATTCTTTGATGAAGTGAACGAGCGTTTTTAGAATTACTGCTCCAGCAGTTTTAGCTTTTCTGCAAAATAAAAACAGAAATCACGCATATCACCCGCCATCTTTTCTTCACCGGTAGCTCGCTCAAGCGTGTCTGCCATTGTTAAAAGTGTTTGGTGAAAAAACTGTTTCATTTCATCGGTAGTCATCTCCTTTGTCCAGAGATCCATTCGTAGAGTATTCTTTTCCTTTTCGTCCCAAAGCGCGAGCATTAATGCTTTTGCAGGACTATTCTCCATCCCTGTATCGGTAGCGGTCCATTTCATATCCACAGGAATATGATTTTCATCCAGACTAACAGTAATATTGATTTCAGTTGTTTTGGCACTCATTCCTTTGGCGGTTTATACGATTTCAAAATTTTTCTTTCATTTTTTTCATCCAGTAAATCCGGAAGTTTTAATTCAGGATGATCCTTCATGTAAGCACGAACAATCATCCAGCCCAACCAGTTCCCTACCCGGCCGGGAGAATTTTGCGGGAGTCCGCTTGTAAAGGGCGATTCATCACAAAACTTTCGAATCTCCATCTGATCGGTGGTATACAACAATTTTTTATCGACTATGTCCCGCCAGATATTTTTCTCATTCTGCAAACACCAACCAAACTGTTCGGGAGTATATCTTATCTTAATGTGATCAGGATCGGCAGGAAGCAAAGCATCCATAGCATATAGAATCTTTCCTTCATGGATCATCCGTGAAAGAAAATCCTGGCCTTTAAAAGCATCCAAATAATTGGCTTCAATCCATCCGCGCATGATGTCGACCACCATATATTCCTTGATCATTTTCTCTTTCAAGAATTGCGGCAAGGCTTCAGGAGAGATTTTTTTTACAGTCCGGTTTTCCGGTCCCAGATACATATCCAATCCCAACCCAATCTGATCCTTGAATGTGGAGACACCGTAATTGAAAACAGAATTGTAGGTAACGACACGAGGAATGGCGGCATCGGGATAATAATACCTCAAATAGCGAAATGCCTGCTCCAAGTCTTCTTTTAACCAATCAAGGTCGGGATAAGTTGCAGAGATATCCTGATAGACCTGAATCATGGTTGGATCACTGATAAACCGATCCAGAGAAACAACGATCATGGAATCCTTTGGGGAGCCCGAACGCAACATTACACTCACATAGACCTCCCAAAGTTCACCGTATCGCTCCAGAAAATCCTTATTCAACCGCTCCAATTCGCCGGGACGAGCATCAAATAGTTGCTTTTCCATTCGTTCGATGGTAACACTGGCTTCAATTTGGCTAACATCAACCATTAGTGGATTTTTCTCCCCACAAGAGGATAAAACAACCATCGAAATGAATACACAAAAAAACCTTTTCACCTTATCTGTTGAAATATGAGAATTGCCTATTATTGCACTGAAATCAACGCTAAAACTATGAAAAAACTTACTGGAATCGTGTTAGGCCTGTTTTTAGGCACAGCTCTGATGGCTCAGGACGGTGCAGGAAATGAGCAAAATTTCCGCTTCGGTCTGAATGCAATGCCTTCAATCAACTTCTACAAGCCTGCAGATATCAAGCGCTTCGAAAGCAATGGTGCCGTTATGAAGTTCGCCTGGGGCTTAAGTCTCGACTTCAAACTTGGCGGAACTGCTTGGTTATCGACCGGATTACACGTGGCTTACGATGGGGGAAAAATTGGCTTTAAGGATACTGTTGTTTCTTTTATAAAAGACAATGAGTTCAGTACCCCTGATGCATTTGTACAAGGTGCCGGTGTAGGATTTACACAAACACGCGTTGAAGAAAGAAAATACAGCGCAACGTATGTTACCCTTCCCCTGAATATTAAAATGAAAACCAAAGAGATCGGATACCTTAACTATTACGGTTTATTCGGTGTTTCTGCCGGAATCAAAGTAAAATCAAGAGTAGACGAAGACGGAAAGCTATTTGGTACAAACAATGCTGCTTCAAACGATGCCATGGACAACAGCAAGGACATGGGCTTTTTCCGTGCAGGTGTAAACATTGGCGGAGGTGCTGAATGGAACCTCAGCGGTACAACCAGCCTAACTTTCGGTCTTCAGTACAATATGGGATTCACCAACGTGGTTAAAAAAGATTCTGAGTATCTGTACAAATACTCTTCCACACCAACTCCTGCCTTTACCTCATTGAACCAGAAATTCTCTTCCAGCTATTTCGGTTTGGTTGTTGGAGTTTTATTCTAATATTCTTCGAAATCCTCTACCTTTATCCCGCTCCCCATACAGGAGCGGGATTTTTTATGCAGCATTCCAGAGTCATCCTCCATATCAGTAACTGGTTAAAAGATTATTCCAATCTATCCAACACCAATGGATTTGTTGTGGGTATTTCCGGGGGAATTGATTCTGCTGTTACATCTGTACTCTGCGCATTAAGCGGAAAAAAAGTGGTGTTGGTCAATATGCCTATTCATCAGCGCGAACAGGAATACAGCCGGGCAAAAAATCATATTGAGAATCTTTGTCAACGATTTTCAAATGTTTCGTATTGTGAGGTGTCACTCACCGATGCGTTTGAACAATTACGTAAGTCGATGCCTGATCCAACTTCCGGTCATTTCCTTGCCATGGCGAATACACGTGCACGTTTACGCATGACAACGCTGTATGCCATTGGTCAGACCGAAGGACTTTTGGTTGCCGGAACCGGTAATAAGATTGAAGATTTTGGGATTGGATTCTATACCAAGTATGGCGACGGCGGTGTTGATCTTAGTCCTATTGCTGATCTCACCAAAACACAGGTTTTTGCGCTTGCAAAAGAGCTTGAAGTGATCGCGGAAATCCGAAATGCAAAACCCACCGACGGATTATGGGAAGATGGTCGATCAGATGAAGACCAGATTGGAGCAACTTATCCGGAATTGGAATGGGCGATGGAATATGTAAATCGCTTTTCAGGAAGTTCAGTTAACAGAATTGATCCCGAGTTTGTACCCAAAAACGGACTCGATGATCATCAGCAAAAAGTGCTTGCTATATATATCCGTCTGCACAATGCCAATAAGCACAAAATGCTTCCTATTCCTGTTTGTGAAATCCCGCAGGAACTTTTCTGATGGATCGCATCCCCAAATGGCTTAAGCTAATTATTGTGTGTATTATTTGCCTGGGTTTGATCTCTACAATTGTGATCGTGTTAAGCTGAGCTATTTTACTCTTACGCCATCTACAAACTTCACAACAAAAGCTCCTTTAAATCCTTTTTGCCGCATCAGTTCCTGCATTTGCGCAGCTTCACCAATGGTATTAAAATTTCCAACTGTGTATTTATAAATTCCATTATCCTGGTAAGTCCAAACTTCCTTTTCGCCTTTGAACAAAGGATCTGTGGCAGTAAGCAATTTACCTGAAGTCAGAATCTGAACCCGATAAACAGTTCCTGCAGCTTGAATTTCTGTTTTCCCTTTGTCTGTTTCCTTATTTGCTTCAACAGATTTCTTATCCTCAACGCCTTTTTGAATAGCAAGAGCAGGATTCTTTTCAGGAAAACGATTTCTGATTGTGATTTCCTTTAACAGAACAAATTCTTCGCTTTCACGCAAAACATAAATCTCCAATTTACCGTCAAGCGGAAATCCACCCGAAATTTTATTCTTACCGGAATTTGATTTTATCACCACCGAATCTGATCCGGGAGCAATGGTGCGGCACCATAAACGCATTTTTCCATTGTTATCGTTATAGGTGATTTCAATTCCGGAACGATTTAACACTACTGCTCCGGAAGAATCAGGAATAAGAATTTTTGTATCTGAGTTATGATCAATTTTGATTCTGATTTCCGGGTAGGGAGAAAATGATAATCCATCAAAAAAATAAATACGTACTTCCTGTTGTGAGAAAACATTTCCAACTCCGGCAAAGAGTTGCAGCAGTATAAAAACAATCAATTCTTTTTTCACAATTCTACTAAACCACTTTTTTCAACAATTGAGCATCTAAAATCGTATTTTAGTTGTTCAGTTACAACACCAACTATCAACAATTAATGACCGCAAGCATCATAATCGCTTTTTGCAGTTTGCTTCTTTTGGCATATGTCTTTGATCTGACATCATCAAAAACGAGAATTCCAACCGTTATTTTACTGCTACTGCTCGGCTGGGGTGTTAGGCAGGCAACGGATTTGTTATCCTTCGAAATTCCCGACCTGAATCCATTACTCCCTATTCTCGGAACAATTGGTTTGATTTTAATCGTATTGGAAGGATCATTGGAGCTTGAGTTGGGCAAGGATAAGCTCCCGATGATCAGAAAGTCGATTTTTGGCGCTGTATTACCATTGGTTGCGCTTACAGTTCTTATTGCATTTGCATTCAACTATTTTTTTGAGGCCAGTTTAAAAGATAGTATTACCAACGCAATACCCTTCTGTATTATCAGCAGTGCGATTGCAATTCCTTCAGTAAGAAACCTGCGAAAAGAAAACAGGGAATTTATCATTTACGAAAGCAGTCTGTCTGATATTATCGGTGTGTTGTTCTTCAATTTTTTTGCATACAATGCCGTTATTCAAATGGAAGCCGTGGGTTATTTCGCATTTGAAATCATACTAATGATTTTGATTTCTTTTATTGTAACAATTGGCTTGTCTTTTCTGCTGAGCAAAATAGATCATCACATAAAATTCTTCCCAATTATTTTACTTATTGTGTTGATCTATGCACTTTCAAAAATCTACCATCTTCCCGGTTTGATTTTCATCCTGATTTTTGGGCTTTTCGCCAACAACATCCAATTGCTCAAGACCAACAAATGGATATCAAAATTCAACCCGGAAGGTTTATCTAAAGAGGTGGACAAATTTACTGAGCTTACCATTGAAGCTACGTTCATGGTACGATCATCCTTTTTTCTCTTGTTTGGATTTTTGATTGAAACAAAAGAAGTAATCGACATCCATACCCTTCCATGGAGCGTTTCAATTATCGTAAGCATTATCCTAATGAGAATTGTGCAACTAAAGCTTTCTAAACTACCGATTATGCCTCTCCTTTTTGTAGCTCCGAGAGGATTAATCACCATTCTTCTGTTTTTATCAATTGATCCATCCAGCAAAATTCCGATGGTCAATAACTCAATGGTTATTCAGGTTGTGATATTATCGGCCTTACTGATGATGTTTGGATTGATGATTCATAAAAAAGTTCCGGAAGAAGGGGAACAAAGTAACGCGGAACTATAACGCCGTTAACTCTCAGGTGCGAGTTCCACTTTAATGCCGTCTATTTCATCCGACAACTTAATCTGACAGCCTAAGCGCGAATTGGATTTTACATGAAAAGCCTGATCAAGCATTGCCAATTCATCATCGCTTTGCTCCGGTAAAGCGGTATCGCTAATCAGGTAACATTGACAAGTTGCGCACATTGCCATCCCACCACATGTACCTTCAACCGGCAATTCATACGATTTGCAAAGCTCCATCAAGTTCATCCCCATGTCGGTAGGGGCCTCCAAAACGTGCTCTTTTCCTTCCCTGTCTACTACTGTAACAGTTATCGTGTTCTCTGCCATATTCAGATTAAAATCCGTTTACACCATTTACGGTTGTGTACTTCAATACAAGGTTTTTATCAGGATAAATTCGCTTAAATGCAGATTGAACCATTAAAGTTCCTTCGTGAAATCCACACAGAATTAGCTTCAGTTTTCCAGGATAGGTATTTACATCACCAATTGCATAGATACCGGGGATATTGGTTGAATAATCAAAGGTATTTACCTTGATAGACCCCTTCTCAATTTCCAGTCCCCAGTTGGCAATCGGACCAAGTTTTGGAGTTAAACCAAACAAGGGAATGAAATGATCGGTTGCCAGATCATATTCGCCTTTATCTTTTTGCTGAATCACTACCTGTTCAACCGATGAACCGCCTTTCAGACCAACAACTTCACCATCCAAAACCAGATTAAGTTTTCCTTCTGCAGCCAAATCAAAAACGCGCTGTACAGAATCAAGGTGACCTCTGAATGTTTGTGAACGATGAACAAGTGTAACGTGAGCTGCAATCTTTTTATCGATCAGGTAAATTGTCCAATCCAATGCAGAATCGCCACCGCCTGCAATAACCACACGCTTTCCACGGTAGAACTCAGGATCCTTAATGATGTATTCAACCCCTTTGTCTTCGAAGTCAGTAATATTGGGAATTGGCGGTTTTCTGGGTTCAAAAACTCCTAGTCCGCCGGCAATTGCCACAATCGGTGCAATGTGTTGAGTGCCTTTGTTGGTGGTCACCACAAATTTGCCATCCTCTCGTTTCTCAACATGTTCGGCTGATTCACCTAGCGTAAAACCGGGTTTGAAAGGTGCTGCCTGCTCCATGAGATTATCCACCAACTCACCTGCAAGTACAGAAGGGAATCCGGGAATATCATAAATAGGCTTCTTGGGATAGATCTCCGAACATTGCCCGCCGGCCTGAGGCAAGCTGTCGATAAGGTGACAACGAAGCTTCAGTAATCCGGCTTCAAACACAGTGAAGAGCCCGCATGGACCGGCCCCAACAATGATAATATCAGTTTCAATTGGTGAATTCATGGGCGCAAATTTACAATTTCCTTAGCCTTCTGAGAGAAATGAAAGTCACAAAGTCAGTTAAGATGTTTCCAACAAGCCAAACCCGAGATTGTTCCGGCACAAAAGTAAGCCGCGGCTAGTAACTTGTAAATGAAGCTTCAGGGCATTTGCCCCATACAATTTTAAATCCTGTTCTTGTCGATGCTCTCAAAGCGAATGAGATACCGTGTGCCCTGCCCTTCAAGGAGCTCAATTTCGCCATTGAGTTGCTCCGTTAAAATCCGGATGAGGTCCACTCCCAGGGTTTTATTCGATTCAAAAAAGACTTTGCGGTCGATACCAATTCCATTATCCCCAATAAGCAATTCAAATTTCTTGCCTTCACCCTTTAAATGAAAATACAAAACACCTTCTTCTTTACCCGGAAATGCATACTTCAGGGAATTGGAAACAATCTCGTTCAACAATAACCCAAGCGGAATGATGGTGTCGAATCCAAAATTATCGGCATTGATGGATCTGTCGATTTGTATGCGTGTATCGGTACCATAGGTCTCCACAAGCTCTTTCACCAGTGTATCCAGATATTCCCCAATATTGACTTTGGAAAAATTCTTACCCTCATATAACTTTTCATGAATAAGGGCCATGCTCTTAATCCGACTCTTGGAATCCTCCAGCAATGCAATTGATTCGGGATCTTTTACATAGTCCGAATGGATATTAAGCAGTGAAACAATTACCTGCAGATTATTCTTTACACGATGGTGAATCTCCTTAAGCAATAATTCCTTTTCTTCTTTTTGCTTAAGAATTTCGCGTGTACGCACATTTACTTTCTCCTCCAGCAATTGATTCTGACGCAACACATTTCGCTGCATAAACGTATTGAAGTAATATACGCCATATACAAGCGAAACGAGCAACAATAAAAAGAACCACCAGGTCTGATAAAATGCAGGTTCAATGGAGAACGAATAACGTGCTTCCGGTATGCTCCATAAACCTGATTTACTTCTGGCTTTAACACGAAACAAATATTCACCGGGCGCAAGATTGGAATAGGTTGCCAATGTGGAGCTGCTTAATGGCGACCACTTTTTATCAAATCCTTCCAACATATAGGAATATTCCAATGTTTCAGGATAACGTTGACAGATTCCAATAAACTCAAAATTAATGCTGTTCTGATCGTGACGAAATACCGGCTCAATGGGAAGATCGAACCAATCAAATGCCTTATAATTCTGATCCTTTTTCCATTTTGTGTCGTGAAACAGTCTTACGTCTGAAATATGAATATAAGGACGCACCTTTTCCTCCGGTTCTTCATTCGGATCAAAACGAATCAATCCTTTTACTGTACCGAACCATATTACTCCATTTGCGTCAACGTGCACGGCCTTATTGTTGCATTCAATTCCCAAAAACCCATCGTTATGGGTGTAGTTCTTTATAGAAGAAATCTGACCGTAAGCAGAAAACGACACTACGTCAAACCCTTTGTTCGTTCCCACAATTAAACTCCCTGAATGATCCGTCGCCAGAAGATAGATTGTATTCGAACCTAATCCATCCGACACATCATAATTGGTGAAACGTCGGCCGTTGAACCTGGAAATACATTTATCTGTTCCTACCCAGATATTTCCAAAACGGTCTTCCGCCATGCTTCCCACATAACTGTTACACAGTCCTTCCTTCCCATCGTAAGAAGAAAAAATTCCATCTGCATATTTTGTCAATCCTGCTCCTGTTCCGATCCACAAATTTCCTTTTGAATCTTCGAGTAAAGAATGCACATAATCATGAGGTAAACCATTTGTAACCGTAAATATTTCCAGTTTGTTTCCTTCCATCATCACCAATCCACCTCCTGCAGTTCCAAGCCAGATCTTTCCGTCTTTTGTCTGTGTCAAACACCGGATATTACGGCTGGATAATCCCTGATCCTCCGTAAAAACTTTAAAACGTGTTCCATCGAAAATGCAAAAACCTTCCTTGGTTGCCAATAGCAAATCGCCATTCCTGGCTACAACTATTTGCCGAATAACAGGAGAAGGCAACCCGTCTTTCTGACTGTATTTCCGGATTGCTTTCCCATCAAAACGAAAAAGTCCTTCCGACATTGCTCCTACCCACAATACCCCATCCATATCGGTTGTTATGCCAAAAATATCAGGCAAGCCCAAGCCCTGTAAACCAAAATAATTTGAAAAGGCAAAATCGGAGAATCGTAAAACGCCTGAACCGCGTGTACCAACCCATAATTGTCCGGAACGATCCGAAAAAACACATTGAACATTTTTGTCAGTCAATCCATTTTCAGGCGTGAAATGAAAAATCTTGTCGCCTTTATATAAGAATAATCCGTCCGACTCAGAAGCAATCCATAATTGACCGGATGCATCAATATGAGTGCTAGATAAAGAGGAAAAATCCAGATCCTGACAGTTAGTAATGACCGATGGTAATTCCATAATCTGCATATCTGATGTTCGGAGTCTGAACAATCCGGTTTCAGAAGTAATCCAAAGAGAAACAGAATCAACCGTTACATGTCGTATTGCCTGATCGAGCGTGGAAGGAACCAAACGGGCTTTATTATCCTCTCCAACCAAAAACAGCCCGTTGGAAGTTGCAACCGCCAACTCACCTTCATTGGTAATTGCCATTGAAACTACATCCAGTTGATTAAAATCAGGGTGACGAACAACAACATCATTTTCGATGTAAGCCAGACACCAATGTAAACCAACCCAAACGCGCGACTTTTCCGGATCGAAAATCAGACTTTTCACTTCATTGGTTGTGAAGCCGTTTTCTCTGCTGAAAATTTTGAAATTCTTTCCATCAAAACATGTCAAACCACCCCATGAAGTACCAAACCACATTCTTCCCTTGTCATCTTCAGTGATACAGGTCGCGATTTGTCCTGCTAAACCTTCCTTTTCTTCGTATTGCAAAAACTTAGAGCCATCAAATCGTGCGACACCTCCGCCCTGAGTGGCAAACCATAGAAATCCTCGTGAATCTTCAAAAATGGAATTAACCTGCGACTGTGGCAATCCATTTTCTACAGAGTACTGTTGGAAATAAAACCTTCTTGGATCTGCATAGTTTTGTGCACGCACTAAACCAATCTGTAAAAACAGAATCAGGAATACGATATGTTGATTTACCTGTTTCAATGTTTACCGCAAACACATTGGGGACGTGTAAATCCGTTTGTTTCAGAATGCACCTTGTAGGATTGATTACTATTTGGCAGCTCCCAGAAAAAACGGGAACGCTTTTTATCATAATTCCCAATTTCATTCATCTGCTCAGCATCGTACAACCTGCCGTTTACCATCACCAATGAAATAGATTCCGTATTACGGATATCTGTAAGCGGGTCCTTATCCAGCACTAGTAAATCTGCAAGTTTTCCCTTCGCAAGTGAGCCAACCTGGTCTTCAATTCCGATATAATGAGCTCCGTTATAAGTTGCGGCACATAAGGCTTCATGCGGCGACATTCCGCCTTGAACAAGCATCCAGATTTCCCAGTGTGCACCAATTCCCTGGATCTGACCATGTGAACCCATATTTACTTTTACACCCTGATCAGCTAATGCCTTACATGTTTTAGATGCCAGAATATGTCCGTTTTCGTATTCTTCTTCCGGAACCATTGTGCGATGACGTGAACGTGCATCAATCACTGCCCGTGGAGTGAAACGCAATAAACGTTCCTTTTCCCACACATTAGTGTGCTGGTACCAATAATATTCTCCGTTTACTGAGCCGTATGAAACGATCAATGTAGGCGTGTAACCAGTAGCAGAATTTTTCCAAAACTGAATGACATCGTTGTATGCAGGTGCAACCGGAATATTATGCTCAACACCGGTGTGTCCATCTGCGATCATCGTCATGTTATGATAAAATGTTGATCCACCTTCCGGAACAACCATGCACAATTGTTCACGTGCTGCCTGAATAACCATTTGTCGTTGCTCGCGCCGGGGTTGATTGTAGCTTTTAACACTGAACGCACCAAATGCCATTGTACGTCGTATTGCAGAACGGGCATCATCTATCGAATTAATAGGTGCTTTAAAATCGCCATCGGCTCCATATAGAATAGTACCCGTAGAAAAAACACGCGGACCAACCATTAATCCTGATCTCACCAATTCTGAATAAGCGAAAACCATTTCAGTATTCGTTGACGGATCGTGTGTAGTAGTAACACCGTAGGCGAGATTTGCATAATACTGCCAATGCTTATCTTCAGTTAGCCCTTGACGAAAATGACCCACATGCGCATGAACATCAACAAATCCGGGAATGATCACTTTTCCTTTCGCATCAATCACCTTGCATCCCGAAGGGATCGTAACATCTGCATCTTTGCCCATGTTCTCGACCCGGTTTCCGTTGATAATAATTGTTCCGCTTTCAATGATCTCATTCCCGTTCATAGTAATGATCTTTGCTCCTTTAAATGCAATTCTCCCTTCCGGTCGATCTGTTTTCAATTGTAAACCGACTCGAATGCCGGTTGAATCATTAATCGCTTTTGCAGGATTTCCATTTCTAAGGAAATCGAATTTCTGATCGAGCGGAACAGAAAAATATTCCTCTCCTAACATCCAGTGCAGAACCTTTCCATCGCCACTCCAATGCATATTGATTCCTGCATCACGTGAAACTTTTGCAAGCGGAACACTTTTTGCCTGAGCACTCAAGTCGATGGCTTTACCGCTTGCAGGAAATGCAGCCACATACACATTGTGCAATTCACGAAACGCAATCCAGCGATTATCAGGACTAGGAACAAAATCTGTTGCGTAACGCGAAGTAAAATGCAATTGCTCGTCATTTCCATTCAGGTCAACACTCTTGTATTCCACGTTGGGAAATCCACTACCAAAAAAGTAAATCCGCTTTCCATCCGATGAAAAAAGTGGTTTCTCTCCACCGGATGTTACTAAAACAGGGTCGCCTCCTGCTGCATCCATTCTGTAAATTCCTGGCTCGGTTCCAAATGTGAAACCCATATCTTCATTTCCGCCTTCAAGCACGAAAACAATCATTTTTCCATCCGGAGAAAAAGAGGGCTGACGATAGATTCCACGCGATTTTGATAATGGAATTGATTTCTTCGTCTTAAACTGATACTTCAAAAGCGATCCGCCACGTTCGTCGTTCCAATTCACATAAACCAGTTCCTGACCATTTGGCGAAAATGCCGGTTCGGATTCCTGTTCCTTCGAAACAGTTAATCGTTCAGGTTTTCCGTTGGGCAATTCTTTTTTCCACAAATATCCTGCTGCATTAAAAACAAGCAATTTTTCATCCGGTGATGTTACCGCGTTGCGAATTACTTTAACTGTGAATACATCCGGATCAATTTGCTGACGAAATCGCAGCGCTTCTTCAATTTCAATTTTTACGTCTGCAGTAAAAGGAATTTCTTCAACTGTATTCATCTGCACACCCATCGGTCCGGATTTGGCTTGGTGCACATTTATTTTTCTGATTTTCCCTCCGGCCCAAACAACAATTTGCTGATCATCGGGTGTCCAGTTAAATCCGGTATACACTCCAAAAATTGCCCATGCCTCTTGTTGATCTTTACTTAAGGCATCGTATATCGGCCATTCTTCACCACTGGAAAGATCGCGTACAAAAAGGACTGATTTCGTACGAATACGCCGCACGAATGCAAGCATTTTTCCATTCCTTGAAATTTGCGGGCGCATTGCTCCTCCTGCACCACCGATCAGGTTTTCCAGTTTACCGGTTGTAAGGTTATACCTACGAATAATATAAACCTGATTGTTGGGATCCTTGTTGTACTGAAAATATCCTCCGGGGTACATGTCCTCCGAGAAATAGAGGTATTTCCCATCAGGAGAAACGCATGGTTCATTTACATCCTGTTGTTCGTTCTTTCGCTGCGTGAGGCGCACACCTTCGCCTCCGCTGATATGATACATCCACATTTCTCCGGCACCCAGAGAACGCGTTGCTGTGAAATGCTTTCTGGCGATCAGATAATTTCCGTCGGGAGTCCAGACTGCATTATTCAGTAAACGGAAATCTTCGGTGGTGACCTGTCGTGCGTTTTCACCGGAAGCATCCATTACCCAGATATTATCACCACCTCCGGAATCGGAAGTGAAACTTATTTTTTTTCCATCCGGACTAAATCGGGGCTGTATCTCCCAGGCATGACCACCACGGAGTAATTTTGCTTTTCCGCCGGTAATTGGGAGGATGTAAATATCTCCTAACAGATCAAAAACTATGTTTTTACCATCGGGGCTAATATCCAGGTTCATCCAGGTACCTTCACTGGTTGTAAAGGAAACCGATTTGGAGGGGCCATGAGTTTGATTCGTATTCCATTTATTTTCTTTAGCCGAACCGAAAGAAAATGCAAACAACAATGCAAAGGCTAATAAGCCAGTCTTCATAGTAATGGTATTGGGTTATGGTTAAAATTAACCAATTCCAATCACTAAACAACCGATGTGGGAAAGAATAAGATCAGACCTCGACGGAATGATCGTTAATGGCGACGACGGCGCGTATTTCAGGAACTTCCTTGCGAATGGTCTCTTCAACACCGGCACGCATGGTCATTGCGCTCATGGAGCAACTGCTGCAAGCACCAAGCAAGCGAACTTCAGCCACAAAATCAGGTGTAACACCAACCAGTTCGATATTACCTCCATCTGCTTCCAGATAAGGTCGGATTTTGGCAATAGCCAATTCAATTTTCTCGTTTAGCTCAGACATTAGCCTTGCATTTCAACCGGTTTGGTGGGTGCCATGTGCGTGTTTCGCCAGTTAACCCTCTCTACAAAATTAGCCACAATAAGATCAAAAGCAATAGCAGTAGGCGTTCCTTCCTGTAAAACAGCCGGCCGACCAGCATCACCGCTTTCACGAATACTTTGAACCAAGGGAACTTCTCCAAGGAAAGGGACATCGATTTGCTCTGCAAGCTGACGTGCTCCGCCCTGCCCAAAAATGTAGTATTTGTTCTCCGGAAGTTCTGCAGGAGTGAAATATGCCATGTTTTCAATCATACCCAATACAGGTACCTTAATGGAATCCAGCTGAAACATCGAAACTCCCTTTTTTGCATCTGCCAGTGCAATTTGCTGGGGTGTTGAAACAACAACAGCACCGGTAAGCGGAACCAATTGTACCAAACTCAAATGAATATCGCCTGTTCCGGGAGGTAAATCAATTAGCATATAATCCAGTTCGCCCCAATGGGTGTCTCTGAACATTTGTGTTAGTGCCTTTGATGCCATTGCACCTCTCCAAACAATAGCCTGATCCAATTCCGCGAAAAAACCTATCGACAACAGTTTTACTCCATAACTCTCGACCGGCTTTATCATTGATCGCCCGTCGATCTCCAAAGCAACAGGTTTTTCATGTTGAACATCAAACATGATAGGCATGGATGGACCATAAATATCGGCATCAATAAGACCAACTTTATACCCCTTTTTTGCCAAGCCTGCAGCCAGATTTGCAGTAATAGTAGATTTACCAACTCCACCTTTTCCGGAAGCGATCGCTACAATATTTTTGACTCCGGGTAAAATTGAACGCTGATCAGGAGAGCGATCAGCACCGAGCGCTACTACATTTACCGAAACCTTATAGGTATTTCCAAGAAAACGTTCAATTGCAAATCGACAGGCTTCTTCCATTCGCTTACGTGAATGTAAAGCAGGGTTGTTGATCCGGACTGTAAATGAAATTTCATTGTTGTCCGCCTTAATATCGGAAACCAGATCAAGTGCAATCAAATCCTTTTTCAGATCAGGTTCGATCACATTGGATAGCGCTTCCTTTATTTTTTCAATCATTGATGAAATTTTTACAAAAATACTGACTTGTTCAATGCGGATGACGTAAAATCTTTAATGTTTATACATCGCTCTTCTGAAACAATTGTTTGGGTACTTTGTTTGAGGTATTATTCCTGAAAGGCCAATGCCCACCACCAAAAAAAACGCTGTGCTTTTATGATTTCCGTAAATCAAACTTCCTGAACCAATATCCGTTAACTCATCCGGCTTGGAAACATTCATTTCCTTATTTATCTTAAGCGCCAATACGTCAATTTGCTACTGTGAAGAAATCAATCGTTATTCTGCTCATTGCAATCATGGGAGTTTCCTTCATGGCCACCATGAATGCTAAAGTAAATCCTCTTCTCAGCAAAGAAGAGATCTACAAAGTTCATGACTCCCTGTTTCGTACTTACAATCGTGTACCTCTTCCCTTCAATGAGTTTTTTCATCATTCCGTACAATGCGCAGGATGTCATGGTTATGATTCTACCGGATTTGCAAGCACCGATGGTGCAGGTAATGATGTAAATCTGGTTGACGACTGGAAAACAAGCATGATGGCATTATCTGCAATCGATCCGCTTTGGAGAGCAAAAGTTTCGCACGAAGGCCAGGTAAATCCAGGACACGCAACCGCATTGGAAAATACGTGTACAAAATGCCATGCGCCAATGGGTCACTACACAGCGCGGTTCAAAGGACTTGCGCCTTATACCATTGCAAACCTTGTTACAGATTCACTCGGACTTGATGGTGTTTCATGTAGTGGATGTCATATGATTGATTCAACTGTTGGACTAACTTTTTCAGGCGAAATTCCTTTTGATACGATACACAGAGGAACAAACGGCTATCGCACCGAATACGGTCCTTTTCAAAACCCGGTTGCTGCCAATATGCAGTTGTATGTTGGTATTACCCCAACCTTTAGCACACACGTCAGCGAAGGAAGAATGTGTTCATCCTGCCACACACTCGTTACAAACACGGCCGACCTCAGCGGAAACCTCACAGGAGGAACATTTGTAGAGCAGGCGACATATCACGAATGGTTAAACTCTTCCTATCCTTCTATGGATATTACCTGCCAGAAATGCCATATGCCTCAATTGGAAGATCCGATTGTGCTCTACAATGAACTGGGAATGATCGGAAGAGCTCCTTTCAATCTTCATTTCTTTCAGGGCGCGAATGCTTTTATGGTGGATTTGATTAAACGCAATAAACAAAAACTTGGACTCAACCATTTGGCAGATATTCATTTTGAGAATACCATTGCTGCCATTGAAGATATGATGACCAACAGTACGCTGGATCTGGACATCATTGGTACCCCATACGCTGCTCAGGATTCGTTGTATATCGATTTATCTCTATTGAATAAAGCTGGACATAAATTTCCATCCGGATATCCTTCCAGAAGAGCGTTTGTACAAATGATTGTGATAAAATCAAATGGCGATACCTTGTTTCGATCCGGTTTGATGCAACCCAATGGAGAGATCATGCATAACACAGGTCCTTACCAGAATCATTATTCCATGATCAATCAGGAAACACAAACCCAGATTTATGAAATGATTATGGGTGATGTAATGGGCGACAGAACAACTGTGCTTGAAAGAGCTGCTTTGCATCTAAAAGACAATCGTATTCCCCCTTTAGGTTTCACAACAACTCATTCAGCCTACGACACCATTCAAATTGTAGGCAACGCATCAAGCGACACCAATTTTAACCGCAATGGCGCAACAGAAGGAACCGGAAAGGATATTCTCCATTACCATATTCCACTCAACGGTTTTATGGGAGAGGTGAGTATTTACACAAAGGTCTATTACCAAACAGTTAACCCAGGATGGTTGAATGAAATGTTTGCCTACAACACACCTGCAATTGATTCCTTCAGAAATTGGTACAACCAATCCGACCAAACGCCTTTGTTGGTAGCCCGTGATTCACTGCTTCAACTTGCATTAAACGTTTCTGTGCAGGATAACCTGAGCAACCATATACAAGTCTACCCAAACCCCATTTCTGACGGAATCATACGCATTGAAAACCAAGGTATTGTCATTCAATCACTGAGCATTTATGACCTGACAGGCAGATTGATAGGGACTTATTCAGGACAGGAAATCAAAGCACTGAATAACTTGCAGTTACCAAGTTCCAGCGGTACTTACATCCTGAAAATCAACACAGAAGAGGGTCAGCTAACGAAAAAGGTCATTCGTTACTAATATTAACCTTTTCGTCCAAATCGCTTAAAAACTTAACCAATATTGGCTATATTTCAGCGTGCACATTTACTAACTGAAAATGAAAAGAACTTTACGAATCACCGCAGGTATCGCGTCGCTTTGTATGTTGGCTGGAGCCACATCTGCGCAGATTGCCTTCACGAACGGAAGCTCAAGGCTTACGAACAGTGTAAAAAGTACTAACGTACTCACCGTTGCCGACTGGAACAACGATGGTTTGGATGATATCATCCGACTCCATGAAGGTTATCAGTTGGTAATTGACGAGCAGCGCCCTGGTCAGAATTTTCTTGAACACAACTTCGGAACGGTAGGAAGCGGTTCAGGTTGGGCTTGGGGAATGGCTGTAGGTGATTTTGATGGTAACGGTTACAAAGATGTTGTTGCTGGAGGATACAGCTCCGGAACACCTCTTCGTGTTATCATGATGAATTCAACCGGTACTGGAATTACCATTCAAAACCTGACACCCGGTGGATTCTTTGTACAAAACATTACGCTTGGAGACATTAACAATGATGGTCACCTCGATATTTTTGTTTGTGACGATAATGCGATGTCGCACATTTTTATCAATGATGGAAACGGTGCATTTACACACAACACAACATTGATGAATTTCGATGTAACTGCAACAGACGACTCCGGTAACTACGGTTCTGTTTGGACAGATTACGATAATGATGGTGACCTCGATCTTTATATTGCGAAATGTCGTCAGTCGGTAAGTAATCCTGCTGATGGTCGTCGTATCAACGTACTTTTCCGCAATAACGGTAACGGCACCTTCACAGAAGCTGCTGCACCTGCAAACATCAACGTTGGATGGCAGTCATGGAGCGCAAGTTTTGGTGATATCGACAACGATAATGATTTTGACTTGGTCCTTACCAACCACGATTACGCTGCTCAGTTATTCATCAACAACGGAAGCGGTGTATTCACAGAAAACACAACATCCGGAATCAATACAACAGGATTCACACCAATTCAGAGTGGATTTGAAGATTTCGATAATGATGGTTTTGTTGACTTATTAATCACAGGTAGTTCCGGAGCAAAAATGTTCCGTAACAATGGTGACCTTACCTTTTCCCAAATTACCGTTCCATTTCAGGCAGCACCTGCTATTTATACTCCGTCATGGGGAGATTTGAACCATGATGGTTTCATCGATGTGTTTGCTTCTTACGGAACCATTTATAACAACCCATCGTCTACCAACAACGACCGCCTTTATCTTGGCACACCAAATGGAAATCACTTCCTCTGTGTAAATCTCACCGGTACAATTTCCAATCCTGATGCAGTTGGTGCACGTGTTACGATTTACGGACCATTCGGACTTCAAACCCGCGAAGTACGCGCCGGTGAATCTTATGGAAACCAGTACTCCGGACTCATTCATTTTGGATTAGGCAGCAACACACAAGTTGATTCTATCCTTATTGATTGGCCAACAAGCGGAGTTCAGGTGATTGAAAATCCTACCGTAGACAATTTCATTACTGTTGTTGAAAGCAATTGTGTTTCTCCTCTTACAGGTAACATCACTTCTTCCAATGGTTCATTCGCATTCTGTACAGGACAGAGTGTAACACTTCAGGCTCCAACAGGAACTGGTTATACTTATCTCTGGAGCAACGGATCAACAGCTTCTTCCATCAACGTAAATACTACAGGTGAATACAGTGTGGTTATTACCCAATCAGGAAATGCTTGTCCTGCTATTTCTCCTTCAGTTAATGTGACTGAGAACCCTGATGAAACACCTACTATTTCTGCGAACGGACCAACTTCTTTCTGTTACGGTGAATCCGTTACGCTTGCCGGCCCAACCGGGATGAATGGTTACGATTGGTCCAACGGAGAGCAGACTTCATCAATAGTGGTTACCCAGGCAGGAACCTACTCACTTGATGTAACAGGAGCTTGTGCAACTTTTTCATCCAACAACATTGTGGTGGATGTAATGACTGCTCCATCACCTACAACTTCAGACGTTTCAATTCCGGTTCCTGGAACTGCAAATCTATCTGCAACCGGTAACAGTGTTGTATGGTACGACGCAGCAGTTGGTGGAAATCAGGTTGGCGTTGGTAACAACTGGACGACTCCTTTCCTCAATACAACAACATCTTTCTTTGCTGAGGACATGGAAATTTTCGGTGGCGATCAGTACAGTGGCGGTAAGATCTACGGACCAACACCAGCAGCTTACGGTGGTAACACTACCAATCCAAAAACATTCTTTAACGTTACTGAAGCAGGAACACTGGAAAGCGTGAAAGTTTACACTGATCGTTACGGTATTCGTCGCATTCAGGTATTCAACAATGCAGCGCAATTGGTTGCTTTTGTTGATGCCGATATTCAGGCCGACACCGTAGTTGTTCCTTTGAACATCGACCTTACTCCTGGTACAGGATATTACATTACTACCGACGGAGCTACAAATTCAAACATTCCAGGGAACGCCGGTAATACAACTCCACGTTTAATGCGCCACGCATCCGGGATCACATTCCCTTATAATGTTGGGCCGGCGATAAGCATTACCGGAAATGATTTATCAGTCGGTTACTATTATTTCTTCTACGACTGGAGATTTAAAACAACAGAATTCGATTGTCCCGGCCCTCGTGCTGAAGCTATTGTTACGGTTGTAAGTCCCGTTGGATTAAATGAAGTGACAGAAGGCGGATTCCGCATCTTCCCTAACCCAACACGCGACTTCCTTAACATCGAAAGCAAAGGAAACTATGCGATTGAAATTATCGATCTTACAGGACGTGCTGTTTACTCTATGAGCAATGCTAATGGCAACCAGCGCATTGATGTAAATTCGCTTATCCCCGGTGTTTACTTTGTTCGCCTAAATGGTGCATCCGGTAAAACCATTCAGAAGATTGTTATTCAGTAATAAATTTGCACAATGAAAAAATCCCGGCTTTACAGTCGGGATTTTTTTTTGCTATTCAAATCCTAGCTCCTTTACAGGATCCCAGAAAAGTTTATCAAAATCAATTACTGTATCATCAACGATAACAATACCTTCTGCTTCGAGCAATTGTTGCATTTCATCAGGAGAAGAAAAGTGCATCTTTCCGGTTAATTCTCCATTGCGATTAACTACCCGGTGAGCGGGCACGCCCTTTTGCACATGTGAAGCATTCATTGCCCATCCCACCATACGTGATGAACGCGCAGACCCAAGGTATTTGGCTATTGCTCCATAACTGGTTACACGACCATAAGGAACAAGGCGTACTACCTGGTAAACCAGATCGAAAAAATCTTTGTTCTTTTCGCTTAACTTAACGGGTTTTGTACTCAATGGTTTTATAGTATTTTTCAAGCTCGGCCAAAGAAGGATCGAGTTCAATTCGCAATTCAGGATTCATCTTAAAATTAGCAGGCAATTCAAATTTCAGATACTTGATCTTTTTTCCTTTTGCAAGCCACATTTGTTCGTAATGCGTCCGGATATCAAGAATATCGCGTGTAGATGTATCAAACGATTCAAATTGATCGCCATAAAGATCAGCCGTGTCTACTAAACATTTCAATTTGTATTTGTTGATCACTTCACGTGTAAAAACATACAACAAATCACTATCTGTTTTTACATGAATCAATCCATCCGGCTTTAAAAAAGAACAATAGTTCTCGAGAAAATACGGGGAGCTGAGTCGTTTGTTTTCTTTGCCTTCACGTGGTTGTGGATCAGAAAAAGTCAACCAGATCTCATCCACTTCATCTTTACTAAAAAACGCTTTTATAAAATCAATTCGAGTCCGAAGAAAAGCTGCGTTTTTGATCGATTCATCCACAGCAGTTTTTGCTCCTCTCCAAATCCGGGCGCCTTTTACATCTACTCCAATAAAATTCCGTTCCGCAAAACGCTTTGCCAATCCTACAGTATACTCACCCTTACCGCAACCTAATTCGAGGGTAATGGGATGATCATTGTGAAACATTCCTTTCTTCCAATGGCCTTTGATTGGATGATCCGCCTCCAACAGCTCTTTTCCCGACTGCTGTATCACATTCGGAAAACCTTCCATTTCAGCCCAGCGCTGCAGCTTGTTCTTGCCCATAATTGCAAAGAAAGTTATTAAGACCCTTATACCCGCAAAAACAAACAGGAAAAAATGAGTTGAAGGTAAAATTATCACCTATTTTGCACATGTGTTCAACCCTCAGCGCATACTCGTAGCACCACTCGATTGGGGACTCGGCCATGCATCCCGATGTATTCCGCTTATCAAGCAATATGTTGCGGAAGGTCATCAGGTAATTCTGGCAACTTATGGTAATTCAGCAGCCTTGCTTCAAAACGAATTTCCGGAACTACGATCCATCCTCCTTCCGGGAATCGAAATACGGTATCCGAAAAATTCCGGAATGAAAATCACAATGCTGAAACAATACTTCACCATAAAAAAAGCTATTCGCTCTGAACATCGTTTATTGCAGAATATAATTGAAAAAGAAAAAATCGACAGAGTTATATCCGACAATAGGTATGGTCTCTACTCTTCAAAGACCCACTGTACAATTATCACGCATCAATTATTTATCCGTGCCGGAATATTCTCAGGGATTATAAATGCTATCAATCGATCCTACCTGAAAAAATTCGATGAGGTGTGGGTGCCTGATTTTGAAGACGAGAAAAATCTTTCAGGAGCGCTTTCGCATGGAAAACACCGGTTAAAAAATGTAAAGTATATCGGACCGCTATCCCGCTACCAAGGACAATCCGGAAAAATGACGGAGAAAAAATTCGACATCCTCATTCTTTTATCCGGACCTGAACCACAAAGGAGCTTATTGGAAATCGAACTTGCCAATAAATTGAAAAGCACCACAAATAAAATTGCGTTGATCCGTGGCACATTACAAGAAATTGAAAACCCATTTACAAGTGATACATTAACCATTCCAATGGCCAATGAAAAACAATTACTCGAATTGATTCGCCATTCCGAACATATCATTTGCCGTTCAGGGTATTCTACAATTATGGATCTGCATGCCTTAGGTAGAACTGCAGAATTCATTCCAACACCAGGACAAACCGAACAAGTATACCTAGCTCAACTTCACAAACCTAAAATCCATCAACTTAGTTGGTAGCCATTTCAATTTTCTCATTTCTGATCCACTTCAATAACAAATCATCATTGGCCAACAGATCACCAACCATAAAGTAATTGGAGTGTGTAATGGCCTGCGCTTCATGAAATGATTCACGTACAACTTTCCAGGGATAAAAACCTGATGAATGAATCATAAAAATGGAAGTATCCTGTTTTTGTAAAAAACCTACATGCGAATCTAGTCCGAGAATGAAAATTGAATTCTTCTGTCGCAATAAATGTTCTTTCAATTTATCTCTTCTCCCATTGGTAAAAATAAATACATCTTTCTTTCTGCACAGCGAATTAATGATGATACTTGCTGCTTGTTGCGCCAATCGGACCCGATCCAATTCAAACCCGGCATGAAGCAGAGTTGTGGTAACAAAATATCCACAAGCAATATTGCCTTCGCCCGGAATCTCTGTTATACCGTTAAAATCCCATGGAGTACCATACCAAAATTGAAATAGTGAATCGCTGAGTGTGGTGTACAAGTATTCGCGGGATCGATCGATCCATTTTTTCTTTTCACTACCATTCATTTTCTTTACAAGCGGTTTACGGAACTTTTCCATCCTTTTACGAAGTCCGGTGTATTCAGCACGGAAATATTCCTTTTGCATGCCATGCAAACTATGATACCATGAGTCTTCATGCAATTTAATTTCTTCCCTTTGGGAACAGGAAAGAATCAGAAACACAAATAATAGAAATACATACTTCATACAGAAAATGATTTCTGTAAATCTAAAACCATCATAATCAACCAAAGCAACCAATGATTATGTGCGGTAACCGGTCTATTGACCGCAGAAAAAGTTATAAGGAAAATTTAGCGGGTACGCTCGAGCGTAAATGCAAAGGTAGTCCCAACATTTTCGGTACTCCTCACATTCAGAGCCTGACCATGAGCCTCAACAATGTGTTTTACGATTGAAAGTCCTAGTCCTGACCCCCCCTGATTGCGGGCGCGACTTTTATCTACTCTATAGAAACGTTCAAATATTCGTGGCAGGTGTTCAGATGGAATTCCGGGACCATTATCAGCAACTTCAATTAAAACTTTATCATCAACATCAAAAAAACGAATATTCGTTTTTCCACCTTCTTTTCCGTAGTTAACGGAATTCACAAGGAGGTTGGTCAATACCTGTGCAATTCTTCCCTTATCGCAATTAACGAAAATTGGTTTGTCGTAACTCTTATTAAAGTTTAGGGAAATACTTCGTTCACGTGCTTTCATTTCGAGTGAATCCATCACTTCTTTACAGAGTTCGATAATATTCACCTTACGAATATCAAGTTCCACCTTGCCAGACTCAAGCTGATTGATCATGTCCAGATCTTCAATGATGTGCGTAATACGGTCCACACCGTTAGCTGCTCTTTGAAGAAAATTGCGATTGATGGAAGGATCTTCGAGTCCACCATCCAACAAAGTGAGAATATAACCCTGAATACTGAATATGGGAGTTTTCAATTCGTGCGCCAGGTTACCAAGGAATTCGCGTCTGAAACTCTCCTGTTCCTTTAATTTTTCAATTTCCTTCTCCTTATCTTCTGCCCAGCCCATTACTTCCTTATCTACATCAGCAATCATATCCTCAGAGCGCTGAATTTTTTCCTTTAACTCTTTTCCGATCTTCTGATTATAAATGGATTTGTAGATCACTTTTACGCGTGCGTAAATGAATCGATCCACCAGGTAAAAAATAAAAACGAATGAGACTATAAATACGAGTACGGATGCTACAAATGGGTATACAAACTCCCACTGAGAAGAGTAGATGTACACCATTACCATAACAATTAAAAAGGAAAGCATCCCAAGTATCAGCGATACAAAAAAAGCAATGCCCCTGGGTGTTGATGTATTCATCAATTTTCCAACTTGTATCCAACACCTTTAACAGTGCGAATTAAATCTTCTCCGAGTTTTTCACGTAATTTTCGGATGTGAACATCAATAGTGCGATCTCCAACCACAATATCATTCCCCCAAACTTCATTTAAAATGGCCTCACGAGTAAAAACTTTTCCGGGCTTGGAAAGCAGCAATGCAAGTAATTCAAACTCTTTTTTAGGCAGCGACATCTCCTCGCCATCCTTAAACACCAAATAACGCTCGCGGTCTACACTGATACCTGACAAACTTTCGGGTGAAGCAACATTTAAGGTAGATCCTCTCCGAAGCAAGGCCTTAATACGGCTGATAAGTACCCTTGGCTTAATGGGCTTGGTAATGTAATCATCCGCTCCGGAATCAAATCCTGCTATCTGAGAATAATCTTCCCCCCTGGCAGTAAGAAAAGCAATGATGGTTGTTTTAAACTCATCCATGTCCCGCAAGCTCATACAAGCCTCAACGCCATCCATGCCGGGCATCATCACATCCATCAAGATTAAATGGGGCTTGGTTTTTTTTGCTACTTCAATTGCCTCCCTGCCATTAGATGCTGTGGAAACATCATAACCTTCCTTTTCGAGATTGTATTTCAACAATTCAATGATATCCGCCTCATCGTCGACCAACAATATTCGTTGTGTTTTTTCTTTAGACATTCATTATAATTTTTTCCAAAGTTAAGGGCTGAAGGCGAAAAAGCTGTTAATAGCGGATTAATTCAGGATTAAAGTTACGAAAATATTAAGTCATCCAAAAAGACAAAATCCCTCTATTTTAAAGGGATTCAGCCACATTACCCAAAAGCGCAGTTAAAGTTTACATAACACAGACCTAACAACCCCATAAGGTGTGGTGCTGACCTTTGCAGATATAAAATTGAAACTGTGAAGACCATTAAACATCTTGCATTCTTATTCCTGATCCTACTGAACTGTTCAGCGTTTGCGCAAACAGGTATTAAAGGAGTTGTGAAAGACAAAATAACCGGAGAAACACTAATTGGCGCAAATGTAATTATCGATTCCATTCAACCCTCTGTAGGAGCACCTACTCAACTTGATGGAGATTATATCATCAATATTAAACCCGGAACTTATACCATTAGGTGTTCATTTATTAGCTACAAAACCAAAGTAGTAACCGGGGTAAAGGTGGTAGAAGGAAAATATACAACTGTTGATTTTTCACTTGAGCAGGCAGGAGGAACCGAATTGTTTGAAATCGATGTGGTTGAAGCAAGAGTAAACAACACTGAAAATGCAGTCTTAATGGACATCAAAAAAGCCAATCAGGTTGCTGTGGGTGTTTCAAGCCAGGAAATTGCAAAATCCAACTTCAGAGATGCATCAGAAGTTGCACGACGATTACCCGGTGTTACTGTAATTGACAATCGTTTTGTTATGGTACGCGGATTAAGCGAACGCTATAATGAAGTATGGGTCAACAACGGAACAACACCTTCAGTAGAGCCAGATGTAAAAGCGTTTTCATTCGATCTTATTCCAAGTAATGCGGTTGACCGCTTTCTCATTTATAAAACAGGAGCACCGGAATTACCTGGAAATTTTGCCGGAGGTGCGGTAAAGATTTTCACCAAAGATATGCCGGAAAGAAGTTTTGTTCAGTTAAACTACTCTGCTTCGTACAGGGCACAAACTACTTTTAATGAAGCCATCACATTAGAAAAAAAAGATGGCGACTGGATTGGAAGAAGTGCGGAATTAAGAGGTGTCCCGTCAGGATTCCCAACTGTAAATCTGCTTACACTAAATGCAACTGATCTTCAGGCAGCAGGGAGAATGTTTGATAATAACTGGAAGCCACGTGATGTAGCAAAAATGCCATTGGATAACCGATTTGGTATTTCAGGCGCATGGAGACAAAACTTTAAGAAAATTCAGGTTGGCATGAATACTGGCGCGACCTATTCCAACACATGGGAGTACCGCGACGTAAAATTAATTCAGGCAAACTTTAACGAAGCCACTCAGGTATACGATACGTTTGTGTACAATCGCGACGATCGCTATATCCACCAGGTAAGAGCAGGTTTGGTACACAACTGGAATTTTAAATTTGGCGCCAACCACAGTTTAAATTTCAAAAACTTATTAAATCAAACAGGAACATCAACAGCTTTTATCCGCAAACAAGACAATAAAGCCGGTGGATACGAAGCGCAGCTTATTGAGCAACGTTACCAGGAAAGAGGAATTTATGTTGGACAACTAGGCGGGGAGCACAAATTCAACGACGATAAAACAATTTTCGACTGGAACTACACCTACTCTTCATCACGTCGCTCCGATCCCGATCTTCGTCGAGTTCGAAGAAATCTTGACTTGAACGATCCATCCGATCCACGTTATGGAATGTATTATTTACCAAGCCCGGGATCAGACCCCAATACTGCAGGACGATTTTATCTTGATCTGGTAGAAAAAATTCATGCTTTTGCTTTAAACGGAGAACAAAAAATTGCACTGGGAAAAGATGGCAACTTTTTACCGACACTAAAATTTGGCGGTTTCTACGAAGACAAGAAAAGAGAATTTAATATGAGAAGTTTTGGTTTCAGAGCTTCAAGTATTTTTACATTCGATCAGAATATTGCATACAAACCACTTGATTCACTTTTTATACCTGAACATATTAATCCAACAACAGGATACCAGATCGTGGACGCAACAAAACCTGCTGACTCCTACTCTGCTTCCAACAAATTGATTGCCTATTATCTTGGAATTAATCTTCCCGTTACTAAAAAAATGAATGTATACACCGGTGTTCGTGTTGAAGACAATGTTCAAACACTGAATTCCTTCGACAGGGTGACATCTGAACGTGTAAATACAATTATTGATAAAACTGATTTCCTACCCTCACTCAATGCAACCTACAACTTCACTGAAAAATCTCTGGTACGAGTTGCTTTCGCCAAAACCATTAACAGACCCGAATTCAGAGAGCTTGCACCATTCCCGTTTCTTAATTTTGACTTTAATGCTCTGTATTACGGAAATGACACACTTGTAAACTGTTATATCCAGAATTTTGATGCGCGTTATGAATTCTATCCTTCTCCGGGTGAGACTTTTTCGATTGGTGGATTCTATAAGAAGTTTCAGAATCCAATTGAAAATATTATTATTCCAACAGGAGGGCAAAATGACTTCTCCTATCAAAATGCATTAGGAGCTGTTTCATACGGTATTGAATTAGACACCAGAAAGTCACTGGCGAAATTCGGAGAGAAAATCAAAGTGAAATTTATTTCAGATCTAAGTATTGTAATGAATGCTTCCTATATCTGGAGTAAAGTTGAATTAAACACCGCAGGTTTTCAGGCCAATGAACGCCCGATGCAAGGTCAATCTCCTTACATTGTAAATGGTGGTTTTTATTACCAAAGCGATACGCTTGACCTGGGCATAAGCCTTTTGTATAATGTTATTGGTCCGCGAATAATTTTTGTAGGGAACGACCTGGATCCTGATGTGTATGAAATGCCTAGAAACATTTTAGACCTTTCTATTACAAAAGGAATCGGACAGAATCTAAAGATCCGTTTTTCGATCAACGACATCCTGAATCAACCCATCCTTTTTATCCAGGATGGAAACGGAAACGGAAAACTTGAACGCGATGCTGATGTTCACTTTATGAATTTCAGGAGAGGTAGTTATTACACCTTGGGAGTAACCTATCGCTTAAACGGGAAAGAACCACGTAAACCCAAAGCCTGATACAGGTTTATTCATTGATTTTTAAAAGGGCTCTGGTTTAGAGTCCTTTTTGTTTACGTTGAGATAACAATGGCTCTGAGTTATTGTTAACATACAACTACGGGTTCTTAACGGTATTATAACCAAAACAAGGGAATCGCTTAATAGGCTTAGGATACTTTTGTTTTCGAATCAAACTTCAAAACAATGAAAAAACTGTTATTCTCAATCTGTGCCTTTGTAGGGCTCGCGCTCACAGCAAATGCACAAATTATTGTACCGGGTGGTAACATTACTACCAACACCACCTGGACAGCAAACAATGTGTACATTCTGGATGGCTTTGTTTACGTTAAACCAGGGGCAACTTTAACTATTGAACCCGGAACACTTATTAAAGGAGCAAAAACACCGGATGGTTCTGCGCTTGGATACCGTGCAGGATGTTTAATTATTGAACCAGGCGGAAAAATTTATGCTCAGGGAACACCCGAACGTCCTATTGTATTTACATCAACACAAAATCCCGGATTACGTCAACCCGGCGACTGGGGAGGCATTGTACTTGCCGGTTATGCTCCGGTAAACGTTGCAGGCGGAATTGGAACTGCTGAAGGTGGAATTGGAACCACTTATGGTTGGGGGCTTGCTACCAATCCTTATGGAGTTTTAAATGCCGCATCAACTGCAGACTCCTCTGGTGTTCTTAGTTATGTTCGTATTGAGTATCCCGGAATTCCGCTTACTACAACGGCTAATTCAGAAATTAATGGTCTTACATTATACGGTGTTGGAAGTCGTACAAAAGTTGATCATGTTCAGGTTTCTTTTTCCGGAGATGATGCTTTTGAGTGGTTTGGTGGAAATGTAAATTGCAAATACCTAATTGCTATTGGCACTTGGGATGATCATTTTGATACTGACCTCGGTTATTCAGGTAAAGTTCAATTTGCAGTTGGACTATCTTATCCTAACCTTGCCGACCAATCTCAATCAAATGGATTTGAATCAGACAACAACTCTTCAGGTTCAGCTGCAACTCCGGTTACATCTTGTGTATTCACCAATATCTCAATGTACGGTCCTTTTGCAACAACAACTCAATCCGGCGTAAGCGCAGACCACCGTCGTGCTGCACATATCCGCAGAAACTCTTCATTGTCGTGTTTCAATTCAGTATTTGCCGGATTCCGTCAAGGACTTGTAATTGATGGTACAGCTACAGAAACAAACGCATTAACAAACAATACTTGTCGCTGGGAAAACAACACCATTGCAGGTTGGGTATTAAATGCTGATTCATTATTGGTAGCAAATGGAGCAACGCTTGCAAACGTTGGTGGATGGTTCAATAATCCTACAAGAAACAACCAATTTATTCGTTTGAATTCAGGTTTGATGGTTGCAGATGCATTTAATCTTACTGACCCTGACTTCACATTAATGGCAGGATCACCATTGTCAGGTAGCGGAAGTTTTTCAAACGCATACCTTGCAGATCCCTTCTTTACCCCTGTTACTTACCGTGGTGCTTTTGGTACAACTGACTGGACAAAATGTTGGGCAAATTTTGACCCACAAAACACAGTCTACACCGGAACTATCGATAACACTGTAACCTCAACAATTACAACTACAGGTAACCCTGTTTTCTGTGCAGGCGGACTACCACTTGACCTTAGCGCAAACAGTGTTGCCAATGCAACCTATAGCTGGAGCAACGGAGCAACTGCAAATACCATTTATGTTACCACTTCAGGAAACTACACTGTTACAATTACAAATGCGTTTGGATGTTCTGCAACTTCTGCACCATTTGCTGTTACAGTTAATCCACTTCCAACAGTTTCAATTTCTGCTTCAGGTGCAACAACGCTTTGTACCGGTGGAACAGTTGATTTAATCTCCAGCCAAACCGGCTCAGGAAATGTATGGTCGAACAGTGCAACAACAAATACTATAACTGTGAATTCTACAGGAACATACTCTGTAACCTACACTGATGGAAACGGTTGCTCAGCTCAGTCGAACAACATTAACGTAAACATTTCTGCAGCACCTCAGCCTACTATTTCAACTGGCGGATCAACAACAATTTGTTCCGGTTCAACCGCTACACTTACAGCTTCAACATCAGATAGCTACCAGTGGAATCTGAATGGTTCACCAATTTCCGGTGCTACTTCCCAAACTTATGCTGCAACAACTGCAGGTAATTACACAGTAACAGTTACCAATGCAGACCCATGTGATGGTGTTGGTACATCTGATGCTACTGCTGTTTTCGTCAACCCTACACCTACAGCATCATTTGCATACAGCATCAATGGCAATACAGTTACATTCACCAACAACTCTCTTGGCGCAACATCTTACGCGTGGACATTTGGTGATGGTAATACTTCAACTTCACCAAATCCAAGTCACACTTATACTACCGGTGGAAACTACACTGTAACACTAACTGCTACTTTCGGTGCTTGTACAGACGTTGAAACGATCAACATCACAAGCGTTTCTGTAGAAGAAATTACTGCTACTGTATTCTCCGGTGTAATTCTTTACCCAAATCCTTCTAACCAAATGGCAACGCTTGAAGTTGACATGAACATGGAAGGTGATGTAATTGTAGAAGTGCTTGACCTTAGAGGTAAAGTTGTTGCTTCTGAAATCCGCAACAATGTTTATGCAGGCAAACAAATCATCAACATCAACAGTTCAGAAATTGCCAACGGTTTATATCTGGTAAGCGTTCGTTCAGGCGAAGCGCGTCAGATGATCCGCATGGTAGTTCAGCACTAATCATACACCCCAAAGAAAAAGGGTCGTCTGCAAGGACGACCCTTTTTTATTTCACCTTAACCTGAAGATGGTGTTCAGTTAATCGCAAAAAAAACCATGTTCGTTCAAAACATAGTGAGTGGATTTATCAAGAAAATTATTTATTTACCCTTGATCAAACTTATAACCAACTCCTTTGATGGTTTTAATCAAGCCCTCACCTATTTTCTCGCGAAGTTTTTTTACATGCACATCAATCGTGCGACTTTTCACATCTGCACTGTCTTCCCAGATTTCGTTTTTAATTTCCTCTCTTGAAAAAACTCGTTTGGGATTTTTGTATAACAAGGTTAGAATCTGAAACTCCTTTTTGGGCAGTTCAATTTCTCTTGTACCCCGTATTGCCAGGTAACGTTCAAAATCAATCCTTAAATGATCACCCATGAGCTCATTGTTGACCGGTCCGGATCCGGATTCCAGTCGACGAAAAATGGCTTGTATTTTACTAAGTAATAAACGTTCGCTAATTGGTTTTGTAAGAAATTCGTCGGCCCCGGAATTATATGCCAGGATCTGAACAAAATTATCATTCCTTGAACTGAGCAGCATAAAATACGACTGACGCATTAGTCCAACTGATCTTATCTCTCTGCAAAACTCAACGCCATCTCGCTCTGGAAGGTCGAGTTCACATATTATTAATACAGGAATGTGTTTCAATGCCAGTTCCAAACCCTTCTGAAAGGAAAGAGCAAGGTTTACCTTAAATCCGTTTTTCACAAGGAAATCCTTGGTATCAGAGGCAAATCCGTAGTCTTTGTCGACGATTAATATGCTGGGTTCGGACATGTAATTATTTGCCATTAAATTAGCATCGCAATACAAGCTCCTCTTTAACTACATCTTAAGTTTGAGTTAACATGATCGCCTACAACCCCAAAACCTGGTTTGCACAAATATTTCTGTTCCACCGGTCAGACACCCTTCGTATTCTTTGGCAGGAAATGCTGTTAATTGGACTTTATGCAGGAGGACTAACCTGGGCTCTAACCACCTATTTTCCGGATAACACCCATTTCAGGGACACCCTTTCCGTACATTCCCTTGTGGGTTTTGTAATGGGTTTGTTTCTTGTTTTTAGAACGAATACAGCATACGACCGTTGGTGGGAAGGAAGAAAACAATGGGGATCCCTTGTAAACGTTAGCAGAAACTTTTCGATAAAGATCAAAAGCATGATCAGCGAAAACGATCCCGAACAAGAGTGGATACTTAATCTGATTGCCATTTTCCCCTTTGTAGCGAAAGATCATTTGCGATTAAAGGGTGGAGAGAAAATAAATTATACGAATGAATTTGACAAAACATTGATGGCTGAAATTCAACATTGGGATCATGCGCCTTCCGGAGTTGTTTATGCAATAACCAAAAGAATTCACCAATTACACAGCAATGGAAAACTAAGCGGTGAGCAATTAATAATTCTTGATAAAGAATGCACCCAACTTCTCGACATGCTAGGCGCCTGTGAACGAATAAGGTCTACGCCTATTCCTTATTCCTACAGCATGTTCATCAAAAAATTTATTTTCATTTATTGCATCACCTTACCAATTGGACTTGTACTGGATTTCTATTATTGGTCCATTCCGGTAACCATGTTCATTTTTTATATAATCGTAAGCCTGGAAATTCTTGCTGAAGAAATTGAAGACCCTTTTGGAAGTGATGATAATGATTTACCGACAGATGAGATTGCGGATAAGATAAATGCCAACATTGGTGAAATAAAAATCAAACAATGATTATAAGCTATTCAATGAATTATAACAATACAACGGATTTAAACAAAAGCCCCCTTAAGTAGCCAGAATCACTTATCCTTGTTCCGCTTCTGTCAAATGGTTAAAAAGAAAGAACTTCTGTTTCATCAAGAATAGAGCGTTTTCAAATAAAGAATTGGAAGTAAAAAGAAACCACAATCACGCCGGCAATGTTCTCATAATCCAAGCTCTACCTGAAATACGCAACTGTAGTATTTATTGACAACACTTTCTGTTTGAAGATTATCATTTTGATGGTAAAATAATTGCCCCTGCAATTTCACCCTGTGCTTCTTCAAATATTTCGTTACTCCAATCCCCATTTCCTGACGTTGAAGTTCGCTGTTGTAAATTGAACTTTTAGGAGTAACAATAGCATATCTCCCGGCAACTTCCATATTATTCTTAAACAGGTAGCTTAATTGCATCATTTTTCCATCCCCAACATAAACGACCCTTGTCTGATTTGAACTATTAACAGTTACAGGGTCATTGGTATTGCGTGAAATAAATTCTCCACATAATGCAAAGCCTTTATACTTAAAAAGGACATCCATCATTAATGAGCTAATGTTTCGCTTTTCATACAAGTCTCTTCCAAGAGTTCCAGCGGTTCTCATTGCATTTTCATTATAATGATACCCACCGGCAATAGATATTTTTGGTTTTTTCTCTCTTTCAAGATCTCCTTCAAAATAATCTCCTTTGTTGGTGAAGGTACCCAAAGGCAAAATTTCTACTCTCCCTGTATATGCCAGTCCTGCATCTGATGCAGAAGAATTCCTTCCTTCACCCGAAGTTAAAGCTCCCTTTAAAGCATACCCAATTGTAGAAATTGAATTTTGATAAGAAAACTGCGCTCCAAAATCACGGTCAATATTGAATGTGGCATTCACAATCGACCGGTCTGTGAATTGCAATTCTCCTGACGAAACAACACGTTGCCTGTTACCAGGAAGCTTTGTTTGTCCAAACGTAAACGACCAATTTGAATTTGGCCGATATATCACCACCGCATCACGAACCACATTCGGACTGGAATTAACTGCGGAGTTATCATTATCCACCCAATCCATGTCTCCTCTGGAGAATGAAAGCTGAATTGAGTAATTGATTTTTGGATTTATCATAAAACCTTCAATCCTCATTCGAAGCCTTCTTACACGAGCTTCAATTTCGGAAGCACTAAGATCACTTGTTGAGTTGGAGACATAGCCCGCACGCAACTGGGACCTGAATCGAAAATTTAATGAGAAAGAGCTATCCGGAACTGCAATACCTATTCCTCGGGAAAAATTAAATGTTGGCGCATTATTTGCGCTTTGTGCTATCATTGATTTATTAAACAGAAAGAGGATGATAATTGCGAGTAAGCGCAGGGATAAACTTTTCATGATTCGTTGATTTGAAATAGGAAGGGTTAATGATTCTGTATGAAAACAATACCCTCAAAACCGGAACCCGACACAGGTTGCATTTTCATAATAAATGAATGGATTGTTCTCAAAACATTACCAATATTAATTCTGTGCGAATCTATTGGAGCAATATCGCCACATTGTTAATCCAATGTTAAATTAATGTGACGAAAAAAGGACCGCTACAATGTGCGGTCCTTCAAATGGATTGAATATCCGGTTCTATCAAATAGCCATTCTGAATAGCAGGAATAATGATCCGGAAAGGATCATGGTAACCGGCAATGTCAGTATCCAGGCCATCAAGATGGTGCGTACTGTTTTTGGCTGAAGGTTTTTAATACCGTCCTGAGCCACCATTGCTCCTGCAACACCCGATGATAGCACATGTGTTGTTGAAACAGGTAATCCGAAATAAGTGCTCAATCCAATAGTTGAAGCAGCGATCATTTCAGCACTAGCTCCCTGGGCATAGCTCATGTGGGCTTTACCAATTTTCTCACCAATGGTCACAACTATACGTTTCCACCCAACCATGGTGCCAATACCAAGCGATAATGCAATAATTACCAAAACCCATGTAGGTGCATAATCTGTCATGGACCTAAGCTTCTTGGAATGATTCTTCAATTCTTTAAGATCTTCAACGGGCAAAGGAAGAACTTCATTCTTGATCATTTTCTCCAATTTACGCGTGATGAACAACAACTCACTTCTGAAAGCAAAACGCTCACCATGGGGAATATCTGCAACTGTATTTGCTCCTACCATCTGCACTTCAAGTTTGGAAATGTTATCCATCAACTTTCCGTACGTTTTGCGATCGCCGGCGGCTAGATCATCCGGATTGACTTTTAACAGAATCTCTTTTGTAGAATTTAAATTCCCGACATAATCACCGGGTTTTACGTTGGCATCCAAAGCGTAATAGGCAGGTAGAATACCAATCAGAATTAACATCACCAATCCAACACCCTTTTGTCCGTCGTTGGAACCATGAAAAAAACTTACAAGCGTACAGGTCAACATAAGTATTGCGCGAATCCACATAGGTGGTTTCTCTTTTCCTTTTGGCGACTGAAAAATAATCTTGTTGTTGACGAATTGCGAAAGTGAAAACATCAAAATCATCGCCATTCCAAAACCAAAAAGAGGAGAAACCAATAATGACGATCCAATATCTGTTGCTTTACTCCAATTCACTCCCGAACCAAACTCTTGTCCAGGTGTAAGCGAAAACGCTAATCCAACTCCCAAAATAGAACCGATCATGGTATGCGAACTGGATGCAGGAATTCCAAAATACCATGTTCCGAAATTCCAAATGATCGCTCCTGAAATCAGCGCCAGTACCATTGCAACACTACTTGCCGTACTCTGCTCAATTAACATTTCAACCGGCAGGAGATCGACAATTCCCATTGCTACTGCAATTCCTCCTGCAAACACTCCAAGGAAATTCCAGATACCGGACCAAACTACTGCATATTGCGGTTTTAAGGTGTTGGTATAAATTACAGTGGCAACTGCATTTGCGGTATCATGAAATCCGTTGATGAATTCGAACAAACATGCGAACAACACACAAACAATTAGCAACACGAGAATGGACGTACTGATTTCCATTTTTTTCTTTTTTTATTCGGGAGCAAATATCTGATAATCCTTTCATCGCAAATCGACCGGATAATGAACCCCGATAGCCACTTAACATTACCTTAATATTGGCGTGATGTTTGCAAAACATTGGCGCGCAGTGGAAAATTGACAACTTCTTTTCAAAACACTGTTATTTAACAGATTAACGGCAGTTTAATAGATCTATCTAACTTTTCAACTCTCTGAGCAACTATAAAAAAGTCGTCTGCATTTAATAAAAAATTAACCGCAAGGCTGCAAAAAACCGATGCCAGGGCAGAAAACAAGCTTCACACCCCATAGTTATATCATTAAAAATCAACATTTTGTACAGCCAATGGGGCAGATTGAAACTATTAGGCTAGAAATACGTTACATATGTTAACTTTGTGTTATCTAATACTGTAACGAAAATGATGGAAACTGAAAACGGAAACTCACTTAAGGCTACGAAGAAAAAATTCGATAAAGCCATATTTGCGGCATTTTTCGCAGGTGTTGTTTTGATTGCAACGGCAGTTGCACTTAAGAGCATAAAGGGAGAGTCTCAGTTCACACTTGTTCTTATTGCTGCAATGGTGTTCCTACTAGCCTCGGTTCTGATGTTTATGAAATCCTACTACACCGGTAAAAAATATGCTGTCGGCGCTAAAAAACGTCGGAAAAAATACCTTACAGTTATGTACGGAGAAAGCAGCGTTTTCAGCAAAGCGACGAAATAATCTCCCTTATAATATTGGGAAAAGCGACGGAAACACCTGTCGCTTTTTTTTATCGGATAATCTCAGGAGACTCCACCTCATTACTCATATGCAAAGCCCGGTCGCACAACCTGATCTTATACATAATGGTATCGGAATTGGATGAAAAAGGATTGTAGAATGAAGGCGATAACGTCACTCTGATTTCTCCCTTCAATGCTTTGTTCTGCCCTTGGGGCGTAATATTCTGTACACGGAAATTAAATGCGATCGGATCTCCTGCCGGAATTGATTGTCCCTGAACAAAAACACCATTTACCTTTTCGTAATAATCAATAAAAAGATTATGATAATAAATACTGGAAGTATCATAGGGAGGATCATCCTGCGTTTCAGTTAATCCAATATCACCATCTCCGTCTGTGAAATTGATAAGCACAACTCCGGTATCACCGTAGCGTTCAAAACGTAAAAATTCAATTGCAGGTTCAATGGGGTATTCTTCAGGCTTCAAACAAGCCATAAATCCCGTAAGCCCCAAAAGGAATAGCACTATCTTTGAATACTTGTTCATCCGACTATAAAGTTACAAAATCCTGTACGATTGACCAGCAAAAGCGATGTACTAAAATTTAAACTTGATCAGGTTAACGATCCTGATAGTTTTAACGGTGTTGCGCTGGAAATATTTCATTACCAACGGGAAAATAACGAAACTTATAAGGATTTCCTGAAACATACCAATCGCTTTCGCATTGAGCCCGCTCATTGGACCGATATTCCTTGCATCCCCGTTTCCTTTTTCAAAACACTCGATGTACGAACAGGTAGTTGGAAACCTGAGACCATATTCACTTCCAGCGGAACCAGCGGTCATACTACAAGTAAACATCCTGTTAAAGACACTGAATTCTATTTGCAAAATACACGTATTGCCTTTGAAAATAAGTACGGTGTTCTGAGTGATCTAACGCTACTGGCCTTATTACCCGGTTACCTCGAGCGACAAGGAAGTTCATTGGTTGCAATGGCCGACTATTTCATCCGGGAATCAAAAGAACAAAGTGGATTCTACCTGAATCAACATCAGGAGCTGGCTGCGGTTCTGAATAATTTAAAGATCAAGAATGAAAAAGTAATTCTACTTGGAGTAACACATGCATTGATTGATTTTGCGAATGCATTTCCCATAAATTTTCCGGAACTGATTATTATGGAAACAGGCGGGATGAAAGGAAGAAAAAAAGAAATGCTTCGTTCTGAAATTCATTTACAGCTAAAAAGAGCATTTGGCGTTCCGGCAATTCATTCGGAATACGGAATGACTGAACTATTTTCCCAGGCATACAGTAAAGGAGACGGCATATTCCATTCATCCGATACCCTGCGTATCCGCACACGGGAACTTTCTGACCCATTTCAGTTATTACCCCATGGAAGTTCAGGTGCCATAAATATTTACGACCTGGCTAATATCGACACCCTTTCTTTTATCAGTATAGATGATTTAGGGCGTACATTTGACGAATATTCATTTGAAGTCCTTGGAAGAATTGACAATTGCGATATCCGCGGATGCAATCTTATGGTTGTATGAACCTCATCATTTACCCATTTGGTACAGTTCTTGAACTTTTAAAATAAACAACACACATATGAAACGCCTTCTGATCATCCTTCCATTTGCATTTTCATTGCTACTTTTCGCATGTGCAAAAAAAACTGCCTTTACTTCTTCTATTAGGGAGAAATACACGTTGAGCGATGCCGAAATCAGGAAGATTCAGTTTTTTACTTCCGATGATATCATTCTTCTTAAAAGTGAAAATCAAAGCGGCAGGGAAACAAAGCAAGGCGAACTGGTGGTGTCTTCAAAAACATCAGAAGATCGTGTACTGATTAAAAAAGGAACACCAGGTGTAATTATTTCTCAAAAAGGAAACACCTACCGAATCAGCTTTGATACCGATGACCGCACCTTGCCTTTTGAAGCAAAATCTGACTTCAGCGCGTTCTATCTTACATCGGATACACTGATCGGAAACAAACCAACCGTACGGTATGGTACAAATCAGTACACCATCAGTCTTGGGAACAGCTCAGTGTTTCTTCAGTTTAAACTAAAAAAACTAAAAAAATACAAGACCAACGACCAGGTTGTAAAAGGCCGAAAAATAGACTGATTATCAGTCAATAACTACAAAATCGTCATCGCCAACATTATCGCAATGTTATCAAAACGCTAACCAATATTAAGCCAGTGTTAATCCAATTGAAACTCCGGGTAAAGCAGGACGTATCTTTGACCTATAACAAACAAAGAACGCCTATGAAAACGATTGCTCTTATTATTGCGCTTACTTTCTCCGGAAGTCTGATGGCACAAAACGGAACTCTTGCTTCCGGAATGGAGAAACCTGTTGTTGAGAAATTGAACAACGGAACGATCAAGGCGACGTATTATTACGAGAATGGCAATGTTCGTGAAACCGGATACTTTCTAAATGGCCAGAAACACGGCACATGGGTTTCTTTTGATGAAAAAGGAAACAAACAAATGGAAGCCAATTGGAAAAACGGTGAAAAAGATGGTAACTGGACTGTTTGGCACGAGAACGGAACTTTACACTACCTGATGGTTTATGAAGGTGGTAAGCGCGTTGTGTCTACCAAATGGGATAGCAACGGTGCATTGATCGCCGGAAACCAGACACGTTAAAGAATTATATTTCAAATAGAAAAGTCCTGAATTACTTCAGGACTTTTTTATGCCTTTTCGTAAACGAAAAATGTCATTGAGAATGGGTTCTTATCATCCTTATCAAAACGAAGCGAACTTTTTTCGATCCAATTGGATGTATCGAATTGGAAATAGGCATCAGCATCGAACGTTCCATCAACAAGCGTTAAATAAATTCTGTCGACTATACCGGCATCAATAGCCTGTCTGTAAATTTCCGCCCCACCAATTATAAATGCTTCCGTTTCATTATGCTGTTGGCAGACTTTAATAGCTTCCTGCAATGAAGAAACAGAAATTGCTCCGGGAAAATTGCAATTCTTATTCCGTGTTAAAACAATGTTTGTACGGTTGGGGAGAGGTCTGAACTTTTCGGGTATCGACTCGTAATTTTTCCTTCCGGTAATTACACAATGTCCGCTCGTTGTTTCGCGGAAATATTTCATATCGGCAGGTAAATGCCAAAGCAATTTATTGTCTTTCCCAATAGCACCATCAGGAGCCGTAGCTACAATCAAACTGATTCTCATATCAAACAGCAACAGGTGCTTTAATATGAGGATGCGGATCGTAATTCAGCAATTCGAAATCTTCGAATTTGAATCCGAAAATATCCTTTACAGAAGGATTGATCTTCATCACAGGAAGTTTGCGCAAATCGCGTGATAACTGAAGTTTGGCCTGTTCGATATGATTGGAATACAAATGCGCATCACCGAAGGTGTGAACAAAATCTCCGGGTTGAAGATCACAAACCTGTGCCATCATCATTGTTAGCAATGCGTAAGAAGCAATATTGAATGGAACACCTAAAAAAGTATCAGCGCTTCGTTGGTACAACTGACAGGAAAGTTTGCCGTTTGCAACATAAAACTGAAAGAACGTGTGGCAAGGAGGAAGCGCCATTTTATTTACTTCAGCAACATTCCATGCACTCACCAGCAATCGGCGTGAATCCGGATTCTTTTTAATCATATCAACCAACTGTGTGATCTGATCAATTTTTCCACCATCAGGAGTGGGCCAACTGCGCCATTGGTGACCGTAAACCGGACCAAGATTTCCATTCTCATCCGCCCATTCGTCCCAAATACTCACACCGTTCTCTTTGAGGTAACGAATATTGGTTTCGCCCTGCAAAAACCAAAGCAACTCATGAATAATGGATTTCAAATGAACTTTTTTGGTAGTAACCAAAGGGAATCCCTCCTGAAGATCAAAGCGCATTTGATAACCAAAAACACTGATTGTACCGGTGCCTGTTCTGTCGGTTTTTACAACTCCTTTTTCAAGGATGTGGCTGAGGAGGTCATGATACTGTTTCATGGAATGGATTTACTTCACGAAATTACGATGCATTGAGGCTCTTCCCTTGAGTATAATCGCTTACTTTTGAACGCAGACCCGAAATTTTCAACAGCAAATGGATTTCAGCTTTCGTAATGCTTCAATAAATGATTTGTCTGAAATAGTCGCCATCTACAATGCCACTATTCCCGGTCGCATGGTAACTGCAGATCTTGAACCCGTAACTATTGAATCACGCAAAGAATGGTTTGAGAAACACAATGCACAAACCCGTCCGCTTTGGGTAGCAGAAAAAAACGGAAAAATTGCCGGTTGGCTGAGTTTTCACTCGTTTTACGGAAGACCTGCCTATTCCATCACCTGTGAACTGGCCATTTATATTCATAGCGATTTCAGAGGACAGAAACTGGGAGAGACCTTTCTCCAAAAAGCAATCGATTCTGCGCCATCGCTTGGCGTTGAAAATCTTCTTGGATTCATCTTTGCTCACAATGAACCAAGTCTGAAACTTTTCAGAAAATTCGGATTTAGCGAATGGGGTAATCTACCCGATGTGGCTCGTATCGACGGAAAGAATGTAACGCTGTTGATCCTGGGTAAAAAAACAATCTGATCAGGCCACTTTTAGCCGCATCACTTTTGATTTGCCAAACTTTTCCCTTGCGTATTCCAATGTGATATGCAGTGTCTCTGTGTTCTTATCGGAAGGCAATTCAAACATGGCATCATTAAGGATGGCTTCACAAATGGACCGCAATCCTCTTGCTCCCAATTTAAATTCAACCGCTTTTTCGACCATAAAATCAATCACCTCCTTGTCAAACTTCAAACGGATATTATCCATTTCAAACAACTTTACATATTGTTTGATCAAAGCATTTTTTGGCTCCGTTAATATTCTCCTCAAGGCATCGGCATCGAGCGGATCGAGATAGGTTAATACAGGAAAACGACCAATAAGTTCCGGAATCAATCCGAACGATTTAAGATCACGTGGACTGATAAACCTCAACATATTTTCCTTATCGATGCGATGCACTTCTTCTTCCACAGAATAACCGATGGTTTGTGTGTTGACACGGCGTGCAATGATTTTGTCGATCCCGTCAAAAGCACCACCACAAACAAATAATATGTTACGTGTATTTACCTGAATCATTTTTTGTTCCGGATGTTTTCTTCCTCCCTGAGGGGGAACATTTACCACAGAACCTTCCAAAAGTTTCAGTAATGCCTGTTGTACGCCTTCACCACTTACATCACGTGTTATGGATGCATTATCTCCCTTGCGGGAAATCTTATCGATTTCATCTACAAATACAATTCCACGCTCAGCCGCAGCAACATCATAATCTGCCGCCTGAAGCAAACGTGATAATATACTCTCTACATCCTCTCCAACATAACCCGCCTCAGTAAGCACAGTAGCGTCGGCAATGCAAAAAGGTACGTTCAGCATTTTCGCAATAGTCTTAGCCAGCAATGTTTTTCCTGTACCGGTTGGACCCACTAAAATCACGTTCGATTTCTCAATCTCAACATCGTCCTCTTTGGTATTTCCCTTCTGAAGCAGCCTTTTGTAATGATTATAAACAGCAACACTCAATACCTTTTTTGCATCATCCTGCCCAATTACATATGCATCAAGTGCAGTTTTAATTTCTGCAGGCTTTGATAATTTTAATTGGTGCTCAAGATCTCCTTGTGTTCGAGATGATACTTCTTCCTTGACAATAAGTTCTGCTTGCGAAACACAATGATCACAAATATGACCGGTAATTCCGGCAATCAAAACATTTGTTTCCCGTTTAGATCTTCCGCAAAAGGAACACTTAACTTCATTCTTCTCTTTCATCAGACAAGGAATAAAAAGGCCCCGAAGGGCCTTTTAGTTTTCAATTATTTTCTGTGACGTTCCAGTACTTCATCAATCATACCGTACGATTTTGCTTCATCAGCAATCATCCAGTAATCACGATCGCTATCCTGCCAAACTTTCTCATAAGGTTGACCGGAATGCTTGGAAATGATCTCGTACAACTCCTTTTTGAGTTTCAGGATTTCACGTGCGGTGATTTCAATATCAGACGCCTGACCTTCTGCTCCACCCAAAGGTTGGTGAATCATAACCCGCGAATGCTTCAAAGCAGAACGCTTTCCTGCAGCTCCTGCACATAAAAGTACAGCTCCCATTGAAGCCGCCATTCCTGTACAAATTGTCGCAACATCGGGGGCGATGAATTGCATAGTATCATAAATTCCTAAACCGGCATAAACCGACCCACCGGGTGAATTCATGTAAATCTGTACATCCTTTTTAGCGTCAACCGACTCAAGAAACAAAAGCTGCGCCTGAATGATGTTAGCTACCTGATCGTAAATTCCTGTACCCAGGAAAATAATCCTGTCCATCATAAGACGTGAGAATACGTCCATCTGAGCAACATTCAGCTGACGTTCCTCAATGATGTAAGGTGTCATTGATGCTTCAATATATTTCTCGAGGTGAAGGCTGCTGATGCCTTTATGCTTCACCGCGTATTTCTGGAATTCGTCTTTTGGAAACATGGTTCAATGGTTTTGATTCGGTTAAAAATAACAAAAATCAGTGATGGTGGTGATGTTCGTGATCATGCTCGTGGTCATGATCATGCTCGTGGTCATGGTTGTGATCCTGTGCACCGGCTATTTTCATGAATTCCTCATATACATGCTCAGTTACCGCAAGATTCATAGCGTCTTTTAGGAAAGCCAAGACTTTACGGCTGTACAACTCATCATAAACACGCTTGGCCTCTTCTTTGTTCGAAAGAATACGCATTGCGCTCTGGTTGAGCTGGTCTTCTTCAGGTGCAGGTAATCCATAACGATTGTACTGTGACACAAGGTAGCCCTTGGTATAATCTACAGCCTCCTCATTGCCAACCTTGATCTCATTGTCCTTGATGATCTTGTTTTCGATCAACTGCCACTTCAGTCCACGCGCATACGAGGGATAATCCTTTTCCAACTGCTCATCCGTAATGGGCTTTTCGTTGGTAGCAACAATCCATTTCTTCAGGAAAGAATCAGGAAGTGCAATGCTCAGGTTATCGAGTAATTGCTTTGTTGCCTCGCGTAAGAACAAACGGTCAGAATCAAAAGCAAACATGTTTTTGAGATCTGTTGATACCCTGTTACGGAAGTCTTCTTCAGTAGCAATAGTCCCTTCTCCGAATAATTTGTCGAATAACTCAGTATTCAATTCGGCAAGTTCGATGCGTTTGATTTCATTAATGGTAAATCGGAATTTAGAATGCAAATCAGCCAACGCTTCGCGCTCCACACCTAACATGGCTGCTAAATCCGATTCGCCCTGGGAAACAGTGCGGGGATCCAGATCAACAACATCGCCAGGTTTCTTCCCTGTTAATTGTTTTTTTGTGGCTTCATCCTTAAGAAACTCAATAGAAATTGTACTGGTGTTGCTAATACCGCCTTCTTTTAAATTTCCGTTTTCATCAAGCTCTTCGAATTTCCCGAAAAGCATATCAGTGGCAATAGATTCCTCAGCATTTACCAGTTTACCGTATCGTCTGCGCAAATCATCAATTTGCTTATTCAGCATTTCATCATCCACCTTCAAAGCCTGATAAGGAACTTTGAATCCTGATAAATTCAAATCAATTTTTGGAGCAAATCCAATCTCATAACGAAATTCCATTTCGGCATTTTCGTGAAATTCTACTCTTTCCTGCTCCTCAATTGGAAGAGGATTACCTAATACTTCCAGATTATTTTCATTGATGTAATTATACAAGCTATCATTCAACAACTTGTTAACCTCATCTGCAAGGATTGATTTCCCATACATCTTCTTGATCATCGCCATAGGAACATGTCCCGGACGGAATCCTTTAACCTGTGCCTTGCGGGAATAATCCTTAAGGGTAGCTTCATACTTAGGACGATAATCTTCGGGAGTTAGTTTCACCTTGATAACCGCGTTCAGATCGTCGATCTTTTCCTGTGTTACGTTCATATTCATCATTTTATAAAAACCCTCTTCTTCAAGGGGCTGCAAAGATAGCAAATCATTCAACTCTAACCGGTAAGAGAGCACTACTTCGACGTTAAAACGGGCTTTAATGCTCTCCGTGGAGAAAAACCGGCTTTTGGGCGATTTTTGGACCTATTTCCTGGATAGCCGTATTATTTTCGTGTCCCAAAATCAAACACACCATGCTATTCTCCCTCAAAGCAATTGCAATCACAGCAGCTATCCCCTTCTTAACGAGTGACTTACCGGTAGGTGATGCGAAAACTGAGGGCACTACCTGTAATTGTACTTCACTCAGTACCAAGGAAAACATTGTGGTAGATGGCCAAACCGGTCAACCTTTTTCCGGTGCTTGTTTGAATGAGTACAGAGTGGAGTGGATTTCTGCGCTGAAGAAGAAAAAAATGAACAATGAAATGCAGGCAGTTGTAAATGGCAGAAAATCGATCAATTATTACAACAATGGCATTTTGGAAAGAACAGAAGAGCAATTTTCATCCGGACACAAGTCGGCCGAATACCATTTTGCCACCGGAGAAAAGGGGGCAGTTGTTTACCACGGAGCAGCTCGTCAGTGGCATGAGAACGGAAGCAATAAATACGCAGGTACTTTTGAAAATGGCTTACCGGTTGGAGAACATGTATGGTACGACAGTCGCGGCAGTCGTGTTGAATTACGTAAAGTCACAGCAGTAAATACAACCAACGTTACTGTTGATATCGAACAAACCCAATGGTACGATTATCAAAGCAAAAAAAGCATAACGCGCTTTACGGCAATTTGGGACGGAAAAACGGCCGTGACCGATAAAAAAAACGTTTCCTTTTTCAGCTTTTATCCAAGCGGAAAGAAAAAAGAAGTGACCATATACGACTCCATGTCCTCCGGGTACACCAAACATGAATTTTATGATGAAAAAGGAAATCTGATTCAGGGTGGAGATAAACTTCAGATGAAGTAATCGATCAGTTCTTTTTTGCCATTGTTACCACATAACGGAGAATAAGACTTTCATCTTCCTGACTAAGCTTTGCCTTTCGCGACATAGGTGGAACAATTTTATTCCATGAATCCGCAGAACGGGAATCAGGTTGATGAAGTTTATGGCATTTTCCGCAATTCGCATCATAAATCAGCTTACCCTTTTGCAAATCAGCCAAAGTTGTGCCAGGAAACATTTCATTGGCCCGTGAAGCATCTGTTTCTGTAATTGCATTTTTATCAGCAACCAATTTCTTGTAACGAATACAAGAAACCAAAAACAAAAGTGAGAAGAGAATTAGGAGTTGCTTTTTCATAGATCAAGTTTGCGAACGCAAAGTAATAAAAGAGGAATATGCATCATCCATTTCACGTCAATAAGGCATTGCTTAAATAAAGAAAAGCAATTTTGCCAAACAATCGACCAGTCTCAACCCGCTTTTAATCAATATTTTAAGCTTTGAAGGTGTAATTTCGCTACATTGGCAGCCTCTATTTACAGCTATGTGCTACTTTTTTTATTTACGCCAATTCTTATTTGTTTCATTGGTCATTATTTCACTTCTCAAGGTATCCTCAAATTGCGATGCCCAAAAAGCTGATTCCCTCTTACGGGAACTAAGCAACTCAAAAAATGACACAAACAAAGTCAATACTTTAATTCGCTTAAGTATTCTTTCAATGGAAGAAGGCCGCTTCGATGATGAATTGAGCTATGCTGAACAGGCTCAGGAATTATCGGAGAAACTACAATGGGAAAACGGAAAAGGGAGATCACAGGCCATGATAGGAAGCGCATACGATGACATGGGTAAAATCGAACTTGCCGAATCGAATTATTTAAAGGCAGTGAAAACCTTTAGAGATTCTTATGATTATAATTTAATGGGGACTGCTTACTTCGACCTCGGATTTGTCTTTCATCGGAATAATGATTTAAGCTCAGCATTGGAATATTACAAAAAAGCACATTTCGTATTTCAATATACAGGAAACAAGAAAAAAATAGCTGAGGTATTAAGCAGCATAGGAGGTATTCATTACAGGAAAGGTGATTACCCTGACGCATTGAAGCATTATTTTCGTTCACTAAAAATACACGAAGAGTTAAATGATGTAAACAGTCAGGCAGCTTGTTTTAACAATATCGCCAACGTACACTATCAACTCCAGGAATATGAAAAAGCATTAGACTATTATTCAAAGGCATATTTCCTCCATGAAAAAATGGGAGATGAAAAAAGGATGGCTCAATCATCCAGTAATCTTGGTATTGTAAATACTGAATTAGGAAATTTTGAAGAAGCGATAATTCGTCACAATTATGCATTGGAGATTTTTGAAAAAATGGATGCAAAAGCGCCAAAAGCGCGCACGCTGTACAATCTGGCAAACACCTTTCATGCAATGAAAGAACTTGAAAAGAGTTTGATCTACTGTAATAAGGCCATCGAAATTTATGAAAACACCCGGGATGAACGAGGATTAGCCTATTCACTAATAAAAACAGGGCAGGTATATCTTGAATCAGGAAAAATACAATTATCCAAAGTTGCCTTATCCAAAAGTCTTTCAATAGCAACAAAACTCAATGAAAAGGAAGTATTGAAATTGGCCTATAGTGAAATATGGAGAGCCGATAGCGCAAGCAAAAATTATTTATCCTCTCTGGAAAACTACAAATTGTACATTGTATACCGTGATAGTTTACGTAATGAAGAAGTAACAAAAGAAGTTATTCAAAGTCAGGTAAACTACGAATACGAAAAGAAAAAGGCGGCAGACAGTATTAAAATCGATGAAGAACGGAAACTTTCAATTTTCAAACTGGAAAGTGAGAAGAAACAGAAAAAGTACTTGTACATCGGACTCATTGCATTAATTGGTTTTGCCTATTTCATGTTTAGCCGATATAAACTCACACAAAAACAAAAAAGAATCATTGAACTAAAAGAAAAAGAAACCGAAAAACAAAAAGAACTCATTGAGGAAAAGCAAAAAGAGATTATCGACAGCATAACTTATGCAAAGCGGCTTCAACAAGCCATCCTTCCTCCCCATCATGATCTGAAAAAACTATTTCCTGAACATTTTCTAATCTATTTACCAAAAGATATTGTTGCGGGTGATTTTTATTGGTCCGACAGCATTAACAATAAGCATTTCATTGCCGCAGCAGACAGCACAGGCCACGGAGTCCCCGGAGCCTTGGTATCCGTGGTATGCTCAAATGCACTAAATAGAGCCCTCAAAGAATTTAATCTTACACGTCCATCCGAAATACTCGACAAGACCAAAGAACTGGTAATTGAAACCTTTGAAAAAAGTGAAAGTGACGTCAAAGACGGAATGGATATCTCATTGCTATGCATAGACTATTCAAACAAAATTGTGGAATGGAGCGGCTCAAACAATCCGCTTTGGTATATCAGTGATGGACAATTGCATGAAATTAAGCCCGACAAACAACCCATAGGAAAAAGCGACCACAACAAGCCATTCACCAATCACCACATTGAATGGAAGGACGACGCTCAGTTTTTCCTTTTTACAGACGGTTTTGCAGACCAGTTCGGAGGGGAAGCCGGTAAGAAATTCAAACCTAAACCTTTCCAAAACCTACTACTTTCAATTGTCAATCACCCTCAAAACGAACAAGCCAGGCAAATAAGAAATGCCTTTGAGAATTGGAAAGGAGACCACGAACAAGTTGATGACATATGCATTATTGGGATAAAGATTTAAAATCCCAAAATGAATGACGACAAACTGTTTTATGGAGCAAAAAAAAGCGAATGAACCACTGATCATTCGCTTTTTTTTAGGTTGTGCGGGCGGAGGGACTCGAACCCCCATGCCTCGCGGCGCTAGATCCTAAGTCTAGTGCGTCTACCAATTTCGCCACGCCCGCATAAAAAATTTACTACAAAAGAACTATAAAAAACGAATCGCGTCTACTCCCGAAAGTTCTTGCCGAGACATTTGTCGAGGTTTAGAACTTCGTGGATCCCGACCAAAGCGAAGATTTCTCTGAGCTTTGCGTAGGGACAATTTCGCCACGCCCGCATAAAAAATTTACTACAAAAGAACTATAAAAAACGAA
>ERZ761602.420-NODE-420-length-93483-cov-14.818042_pt1 | contig 93483 bp, 73 predicted proteins | sample MGYA00512165_ERZ761602 | MGnify/ENA primary metagenome ERZ761602 (study PRJEB28899, sample SAMN02445085) | bioreactor sludge metagenome | biome: EBPR sludge; isolation source: Thorneside wastewater treatment plant | place: Australia: Brisbane, Thorneside...
GGAAATCTCGCAATTCAAATATATGAACAAAAGAGAATCTGTAAAGAAGGAGAAAGGTGTTTTTATAGTTAAACAAAATAGACCTTTCTTAAGAATCATCAAGAAACATCTTGACAAGATTGAGAAGATGAGCAAAACATAATCAAACCTTTCTATCAAAGAAACTTTATGAATTTTCTATTCGGTAAAAAGAAGAAATGCAAAATGACCCCTCCCCAACCCTCTCCTAAAGGAGAGGGCTTTTGTTGCGTGATGGATTTGCTCCTCCCCTTCAGGGGGCTGCGAAGCGTGGGAGGGGTAAAATAAAGTCCATGACTAACTTAACTCGTTCAACCCAAATCCTTGTCAATACAAATCTCCAAAAAGCCTTTGATTACGTCTCTGACTTAACCAAACATCCCGAATGGAGTGGTGGAGAATTAAAAATTGAAGCCGTTTCGTCAGAACCGATTCAAGTGGGAAAAAAATATTTGTCCAAAGGTGAAGTGGCGATTCAAAAAGATAGACCGAACACTTTACGAGTTACGGAATATGAATCACCGCATACATTTGGCTTCGTCGCCAATGACCCTGATTTTGGTGACGTTTTCCATACTTTCACATTTGTTCAAAAAGAAAATGGCGTGTTGGTGACAAGAACCATGAAGTTAAATGTAAATCCATTCATAGCGTTTGGATTTACATTTTTTGTGTATCCGCTGATTGGCAACCCTTCCATGAAGAAGGCATTCGCAAATCTCAAAGCGAAATTAGAATCACAGAGGTAAAATATCTTTATGACTCTTCCAACCCACCACCTCAACATCAACGACCCTGATTTTATTGCAAAACCTTATGAGCAATTAAAAACATTGCGAAAAGAAATGCCCGTCTTTCGGGATGAAGTCTGGGATAAAGTTTTCTTCACGCTTCATGCAGATATTTCTTCATTATTAAAAGATAAAAGGCTTGGACGAACCATGCTTCATCGGTATTCACGTGAAGAAATTGGCTGGCCCCCACCAGACCCAAAACTGGCGGGTTGGCGCAGTTATCAAGACAATGTGTTTATGGATATGGAAGGCGAATCACATTCACGTATTCGTTCATTGGTTACAAAAGTTTTCACGCCGAAAAAAGTTGAAAGTTTACGCGCAAAGTTAGAATCAACAACGCATAAATTAATTGATGCAGTTGAAAAAAATGGCAAATGTAATTTTGTCAGTGATATTGCTGAACCTTTGCCTGTCATTATGATTGCTGATTTGCTTGGCATTCCCGAAGAACATCGTGAGATGTTACGTCCATGGTCTGGGGCGATTGTCAAAATGTATGAGCTTGGTTATACCGATGAACAAATCAATGAAGCCAACAAAGCTTCTGTTGATTTTATGAATTTAATCGGCGAACTTGCTAATGAAAGAAGAAAAAATCCACAAGATGATTTGATTACCGATTTAGTTCAAGTAGAAAGTGCTGGCGAAAAATTAACTGAAAACGAAATGCGTGCCACTGCAATTTTTCTTTTGAATGCTGGGCATGAGGCAACGGTCAATGGTTCGGCGCTGGGGTTAATGTCACTGTTTCAGAATCAGAGTCAATTTGAAATCATGAAAGAGGCGGTGCATCAAAATAATCAAGCGTTAATCAAAACGGCGGTTGACGAAATGCTTCGTTATGAAACACCGCTCCCGATGTTTGAGCGTTATGTTTTGGAAGATATGGAAATCAACGGCACGCAACTCAAACGCGGTGAAGAAGTTGGATTATTTTATATCTCTGGCAATCATGATGAAAAACGCTTCGACCGCCCCAGCGAGTTGATTCTGTCGCGTCAAGATAATCCACTCTTGACATTTGGTCTCGGCACACATTATTGTTTAGGTGCTCCATTAGCAAGATTGGAACTACAAGTTTTATTTAGTGTTTTGTTTAAGCGTTTACCAAATTTAGAATCAAATGGTGACGCAGTATTTTCAAAAGGTTTTGTGATTCGTGGTTTAACTGATTTGCCGATTAAGTTTTAATTACGTTATGTCATTACATAAGGAGACTATATGTATACAACCGATATGTACACAGGCGTTCATGCAGAAACCATAACGATGAAAGGCGCGAATGGAGATGAAATCAATGCATATCTTGCGCGACCATTAGGGAAAGGAAAATTTCCTGCGATGGTGTTAGCACATCACATGCCGGGCTGGGATGAATGGTATATGGAAGCGACATTCAAATTTTCGAATCATGGCTTCATTACGATTACACCGAATTTATATTTTCGTTCAGGGCATGGAACGCCGGAAGATGTTGCCGCGAAAGTTCGCGCTGATGGTGGAATTTCCGATGACCAAGCTGTTGGTGATTTAGAAGGCGCGATGAAATATGTTCGCGGATTAGATAACTCCAATGGCAAAGTTGGAATCTTTGGTACTTGTTCTGGTGGACGACATGCGTATTTAGCGGCTTGTCGTGCAAAAGGTTTTGATGCGATTATTGATTGTTGGGGTGGAAATGTAGTGATGGAAAAAACAAATCCAAAAATGCCAGTCTCTCCGCATGAATATACAAAAGATTTATCTTGCCCGATTTTAGGTTTGTTCGGTGAAGAAGATTCAAGCCCGACTCCTGAACAAGTCAAGATTCATGAAGAAGAATTAAAGAAGCATGGCAAGAATTATGAATTTCACATGTACCCGAATGCGGGTCATGGATTCTTTTATTATCATCGCCCGGCTTATCGTCCAGACCAAACTGTGGATGGTTGGAAGAAAATCTTTACGTTTTTAGAAAAACATTTAGGTTAAGAGGTTGATATGTGCACAATGATTACACAATCAGTCAAAATAGATGGCAGTGGAAAACATAACAACGAATGGATTAAATTAGAGCAAGCCAATGTCTCTTTTGACCATCCGTTCCATGCGCCGTATGAACATACACTGAATATTGATTTTGTGAATGAATCTCAACGTGTGGCTGTGGAATTGAGCGAATCCGCGGCGCGGGATTTGGTGCAAACAATTCTTGAGGTTTTGAATCAAGCCGAAGCGGAAGGGCATGTAGAGAAGCAATCTGTTTAAATGAATCGCATTTCTGGAATTTTGGTTCGCGGACATCAAGTGGCTTCTCGCCCATCGAAAGATTATCCATACAGTACCTTAGAAAAACAAAAACCTTATTTCAAAGAACTCGGTTTGGATTTATATCCATATTTCAATGGGACACTAAATATCTCGATTGCTCCACTAACTTTTAAGATGAGGCAACCCGAATTCACCTTTGATAAAGTGGAATGGACAGATTTACATCCACCAGAGACATTTTCTTTCTCACGTTGCAAAGTCATTTTCAAAAGTAAAGAATATGCAGGTTGGGTGTATTATCCACACCCAGAGACGAAGAAAAATCATTTTCAGAATCCATCATTGATTGAAGTAATTGCGCTTGAAATTCCTAATATCCAATATGGCGATTCAGTTGACGTGGAAATTATTGAAGATGAAATTAAAGTCGAAGGTCAAGAAGCAAGTTGACCCTTGATTAAGAAGCGGGTTTTCATCACCCGAACGTGCTATTCAAATCAATATTTATTTTCCGCCGTGTCAGGTACAATTGCGGGGAAAAGGGAACAATGCGAATCGCTTTTATTTCAGACATTCACGGAAATTTCACAGCCCTTGAGGCTGTGCTTGCGGATATTAAGAAGCAAAAAGTTGACCAAATTTTTTGCTTGGGCGATACCGTCAGTTTGGGTCCGCAACCACTTGAAGTGTTAGAAACATTGCATGAAATAAAAAGTATAAATATTAAAGGCAATCACGATGGGGCAATTCTTGAACCAGAAAAAGCCGCGTATTATGAAATTACTGAACATTTAGTTCCAGATTTACATTGGGGACGTGAACGCTTAACCAATGCGGATTATGATTTTATAAAATCATTTCAGGATACGCACGCGTTGACATTTCCAAATGGGATAGAGTTACTCGCGTTTCATGGTTCGCCTCTTGCTACCACCCACCTGATTCAAGCGACTACGGATTCATCTTTGTTGGATACATATTTTGAAGGTCAAAAAGCGACTGTATTAATCGGCGGGCATTCGCACATTCAAATGCACCGACGTTATGGCAATAAATTGATATTGAACTCTGGCAGTGTTGGCAATGCGTTTGTATTTGCTTTTGCGCCAGGCAGACCACCTAGTTTGTTGCCATGGGCTGAGTATGCAATTTTAGAGCAATTAGATAATACGTTTAGTGTAGATTTACGCCGTGTTTATTTTGACATTCCCAAACTGGTGAAGATAATCAAAGAAGGTGATTTACCCGGTAAAGCGTGGTGGTTAAGGCAATATGGGGCGGAGTAAACAGTAAGCAGAAAGCAGAAAGCAGTAGGCAGAAGACAGTAAACGTGGATTTGAAAAGTCCACGTTTTTTGTTTTTATTCGTCATGCTATACTAAAAATAATTGGAGCAGATTATGACCATTACAAAATTTACCCATGCCACCATCATTGACGGAACAGGGGACAAGCCGATTGAAAATGGAATCGTTGTTATCGAAGATGAAAAAATAATTTTTGCGGGAAAGTTTGAAGATTGGAAAGATGAAGAGGGAAAAATATATCAAGAAATGGATTTAACTGGCAAATATATTTTGCCCGGTCTGATTGATTGTCATGTTCACATTGCGGCGGAATGTTTACCTGATAGCACCATGACTGGTCCATGGGGTTGGACTTCACTAATCATGTTGAAACATGCTCAAAATACATTATCCGCAGGTGTGACGACGATTCGTGATGTTGGTGGACGGCATCATCTTGAGTTTTCTTTACGAAAAGCATGGGAAGCAGGTTTATTCGCTACGCCGAGAATGTCATTAGCAGGAAAGTTATTAGCCATCACATCTACTGGCAGTGAATGGTACGACGGTATGTATCGCGAAGCCGATGGCGTAGATGAAGTCCGCAAGGCGGCACGTGAACAACTAAGAGCAGGGGCTGACTTAATTAAAGTTTTAGCCACTGGTGCCGTACTTGCGCCCGGTGAAAAACCCGGCGCCGCTCAATTTGAAATGGAAGAGATTCGTGCCGCTGTAGTAGAAGCAAGAAAGGTCGGGAAAATTGTCGCCGCCCATGCACATGGAATTGAAGGAATCCGCAATGCTGTTGAAGCAGGCGCAAAAACAATTGAACATGGCACATATCTAAATCAAGACCCGAAGATAATGGAAAGAATGGCGAAAGAAAATATTTATCTTGTGCCAACGTTGAAAGCAGGCGTGGATATTATTGAAGGCAACAAACCCGGTATTCCAGATTGGATTATGGAAAAAAGCAAAGAGACTCAAGAGGATGCTTTGTTGTCATTACGAAAAGCATACGAAATGGGAGTCCCAATTGCAATGGGAACAGATGCGGCAACTCCGTATAATTTTCATGGCGAAAATGCGATGGAGCTTCATTACATGGCAAGTGCAGGCATGTCTAACATGGATTGTATTGTCGCGTCTACGAAAAACGCAGCAAAAGCTTTGGGTTGGGAATCAAGAATCGGCACGTTAGAAGCGGGCAAATTAGCAGACTTAATTATCGTGGCGAAAAATCCGCTGGAAGATTTAAAATCACTGGCTGATAGAAAAAATATTGAGTATGTGATGCAAAATGGGAAATTTGTTGCGCGGCAGTTTGCCAGCGATTCGGGAATCCCAGAAGAGTTGATGGCGGGCGCATGGGTATGTTGCGGCTAGTAAAATGTCGCAGGTGTAGAATCAAGCGTCCCGTAGTTTGAGGCGGGATGTCTTAATCGAGTAAAATTAAATCAATGGCTGAGAAAAAATCTAAAGTTTTTATTTCTTATTCGCGCAAAAACAAAGCCTTTGTGCGAAAGTTAAACGCCGCTTTAGATGAAGCCGGGTTAGATGCTTGGGTGGATTGGGACGGCATTCCGTTAACTGTAGATTGGATGGCTGAAATTACAAACAGCATTGTTTCATCAGATGCTTTTTTGTTTGTGATGAGTCCTGATTCGTTAGGTTCTGAATATTGTTTGAAAGAGTTAGAGCTTGCCCTAGAGGGAAATAAAAAAATTATTCCAGTGGTGTATTACGAACCAGCGAAAAGGCAAAAAGTTCATCAAAAGTTAGCTTCGTCAAATTGGGTGTTCATGCGCCCGAAAAAAGAAAAATTTAAAGAGGTTTTGCCAAAGTTAATTGAGGCGATATTTACTGATTTTGATTGGGTTAGCAATCACACACGTTTATCACAACGTGCGGCGGAATGGACTATTAAAGAACGCAATGCCAGTTATTTGTTACAAGGTTCAGATTTAGATGAAGCCGAAAAATGGATGACTGAATCAACAACAAATCAAGACCGTCATGTGACTCCGTTGCAGGCAGAATATATACGTGCGAGTCGTGAAAATGCTATTCGTCGGCAAAGGAATTTTACGCGCACAATTGGTTTGGCAATGGCAGCAACAATTTTGTTATTCATTGCTTCATTGATTCAATGGCAACGTGCTATTGCAAATGCCGAACTAGCACAAGAAAATGCTTTGATCGCCGCCGCGAATGAACGAATTGCCCTTGAACAGCAAGAGCTTGCTGAGCAAAATGCACAACGCGCTTTAGATAATGAAAACTTAGCCAAGTCGCAACGTAGTGCCGCGCAAGCGCTTGCTTTAAGTGAGTTGCCCGGTCAATTAGATACTAGCACTTTGCTGGCACTAGAATCTTTGAATCGTTTTGAATCGAATGAAGCAGAAGATGTCTTACGCAATAACATTAGCAAGATGCCGATTCCAGTGGCTCAATTACAACACACCGATAGAATTTGGAATTTGACACTTTCGAGTGACGGTCAATATTTTATTTCAAGCAGTGCCGATGATACAGCCTGTGTATGGACTTTAAGCGGTGAGCAAAAATATTGTGTGAATCATGCCGATGATGTCACCGATGCATTAACCAATAACGATGGAACTTTGTTAGTCACTGCTGGAAGAGATGGCTTTATCAAGTTTTGGGATTTTGCCACAGGCACGCTTCTATCTGAGTTGAATCTTGAGTCACCCATCTTAGACATTGACATTAACCCGCAAAATACCATGTTAATCGCCGGGCGTGAGGATGAAGTCGTCACGGTCATCAGCCCAACGTTACGCAGAGTGGTATATGATTTTAATTTTGATAACGGTCCAGTAACTGTTGTTAGATTTCATCCCAATGGTGAGTGGTTAAGTTTAGGTACAAAAGAAGGCAGAGTGCGAATTTGGAAAGCGCAAACTAGCTTATTAGAGTCTGGTCCACGCCATGAAGCCGAAGTGTTTAACTTAGCCATCAGTTCAGACGGGAAAACAATGGTATCTGTCAGTGAAGATAGCACAGCCCGCATTGCTCGTGCAGAAACCGGCAGAGAGACACATGTGCTTGAACATCCTGACTGGGTGGAAGATGTTGCTTTTAGCCCGGATAATGCTTGGTTTGTAACTGTGTCGGACGATAAAATTGTACGGGTCTTTGAAACAGCTACAGGCGTAGAAAAGATGCGCATGTATCACAGCAGTTTTGTGCAGAGGGTAAAAATCAGCCCGGATGGCGGATGGATTCTCACAACTGGTTATGACCAAACTGCTCGCATCTGGGATTCGCATACAGGGGCTTTAGTGCTTGAAGCCTCGTTAGATGGAATCGGCTCGGCGTTGTTATTTAGCCAAGATGGCAAACAAGTAATCATTGGTGATAGAAACGGCAATGTAACAATTTGGGATATTTCTAGCTTATATGCTCGCATTGGTTATGTTGAATTTGATGAATTTATTAACCGCGTGCGTTTTGACCCTGCTGGCAATTATGTATTGATTAACCCTGACGACAAATTTATTTGGCAGTTACCCTATAATCAAATTACTAGCATCACACAAGGTGAATCAGGTCGGCAAGTATTTTCAACAGATGATTTAACTTCATTGTTAGAAATCAGCCCTGATTCTAAATGGATTGCCGTTTCAGAAAATTCAGAAGTGAATCGCTCACAAGGTGTTATATTTAAAGTTGAAACAGAAGAAACTTTTATCCTTCCACATACATCAGATTTAACCAGTCTGTCGTTTAACCCAACCAATCAATTCTTAGCCACCACCAATGAAGATAATAACGAAGTATATATTTGGGATGTGGCTACAGGCGCAAAAATAAAAACGATTTCATTTGAAGAAACTGTTTTTACTGCCATATTCAATCCGATTGATTCCACTTTGGTGATTGGCTTAAGCGATAAATTTGTAATCTGGGATTTAACCACCGACCAACAAGTTAACATGTTATTTCATGTCGGCAGAATTCATTTGCTAGCCTTTAATCATGATAGCAGTTTATTAGCCAGTGCCAGTTCCGATGGAAGCGTCAACATTTGGGACATGACCCAAAGCGAAATTACAAATCCTACATATCAATTCCGCCAAGCTGGCAGAGCCAATGCACTTGATTTTAATACCAATAAAAATTGGTTGGCTTCAGCGGGTGAAAATGGTTTTGTATATCTATTTGATTTAGATACAGGCGAAGAAGTGATTCGCATTCCACATGGTGATACAGTCTCAGGTGTAGATTTTTCAACCGATGGCAATTTACTCGCCACCGTTTCACGCAAGACGATTCAATTTTTTGACGTCAACCTGCTTTTGCCAATTTCAAAAGAAGATTTAACTCAAGCCGCTTGCTCGCGCATCACACGCAACCTGACTCCCAGTGAATGGGCGTCCTTCTTCCCGCAAGAACAATACGAAGTGTTGTGTGAAGGTTTGCCGTAGAAAGGATAGAGATGAGCAATTTACTATAAGGTGGGCAAACAAATTTCCACGAAGAAAGAGGCGGACATCTTAAAAACCTTAAAAAAATGTCAATCCACATCAAATTGAAATGGAGTAAAATTAGCCAATCAACTTGATTCCTCAGCAGGAGGCGCAACAACATGTTCGTCACAAAAAACTTATATCAGAACGATGACCAATGGAAAAATACTGCGCTCGGAAATTCAAAAGAAACCATCGGCTCGTGGGGCTGTTTGCTCACATCCGTTACCATGTTGCTGAATGGCATTGGCTATAACGAAACCCCTGTAACCGTCAACGACAAAATGAAAAAGGCTGGCGGTTTTCAGGGGGCGCTTTTTATTCCGAGCGTGTTACCGTATGTGTGGGCAAATTGCGTTTATAAAGATATGCAAAATTGCGAAACCACGCCTGCACCAATTAGTTATATTGATGCCGCCGTAGCCGCTGGCAAACCCGTTATTCTACAAGTGGATTGGAACAAACAAGCGGGTTTACAAACTCATTTTGTTTTAGTAAAAGAAAAAAAGGGCAACGATTATTCTATTTACGACCCGTATAAATATGGTGGCGATGCCCCTGATAAAGAAGTTTTGCTCACCACACGTTATAAATATAATGGCGCAAAACTTGCCACCGAAATCAGTGCTGTGTTGTGGTTTGAAAACTACAGCATTGCTCAACCCGAACCGCCAAAACAAACCAAACTTTCATTGCCTGCTGAAAAATTTGTAGTGTTCGCCGCCGAAGATGATTTAGCCTTACGCGCTGAAGGTTCGGTCACAGGTTATTTATGGAAGCGCCTGATGAAAAATACTGAATTGATTTCGCTTGAAACCAAAGCCCAAGCGCAAGCCAAAGTCGGTAAACAAGGGCAATGGATTCAAGTTCAAGACCCAACTGGTCAACAAGGATTTGTCGCCGCTTGGTATGTATCTGATAAAAAAGTAACCGCCTCTTCCTCAGGGACGCCTGCTACCTCACCTACACCTTCTACTTCGCCCACGCCAAGTACATCTCCATCGCCAAGCAAATCACCATCCCCTGCGCCAGTGCCAGCAGGTGCTTTGGCATTGTATCCCACCACACAAATTACATTACGCAGTAAACCAGTTGTTGCAACTGATAATATCATTCGGTACGTCAATGCCACCGAACAACTCATCAGCCTTGAAACTGCCGAGCAAGCCATTCCAAAAGTCGGCGTTCAAGACCAATGGATTAAAGTAAAAGATTCTACTGGTAAAGAAGGCTTTGTTGCGGCTTGGTTTGTTAAATATGCTGGTGGTTCTACAGCACAAGCCAATAACACAACGCCATCTTCTGGCGCACCTGTCAAAGTGAAAACAACTGCTGAGGCGGTTTCATTGCGCAAGCAACCCCTAGTCAGTGATGCGACTTTAATCAAGCGCGTGCCGATTGGTTATGAGTTTACTATCACCGAAACAGGTGGCGAATCAAAAATAGGTAAAAACGACCAATGGATTAAGGTCAAAGATGCCACAAGTGAAGGTTACATTGCCGCGTGGTTTGTAGCGCGCTAACATAAATATAGGAATCAATACACATGGAAAACCTCAACCATTCCCCTATTTTAGAAGTTGCTTGGAGAAAGTTTGCGCAATACGATGCCACTTCTGTAAAACGCACAGCCGCTTACACCCGCCTACGCCAATGGATTGCCATTTTCGGTCTTTTGGCAACACTCTTTGCTATTCTCACTACAATCTACCCCGAAAGTTTTTCAGAGATTGGTGAATTTATATTGAAGATATTATTAATCTCTTCGCCGATTATTGCTTCTTTGCTAGCGGCATTTGCAAATAAATTTTTTGCCACAGGCGATTGGTTAATTTCAAGAGCTGGCGCAGAAGAAACGCTTAAAGATATTTACATGTATCGAACCATTTTGCAAAAGAATCCAAAACGACGCGAATGGCTTGAAAAAAATCTCACCAAAATTCAACGTTCGGTATATCGTGGCATGAATGGTGAATTGGTGATGGAGGCTTTTAAAGGTGAAGTACCGCCATTACCACGTTTTAATCCTAAATATCCGAACAGTGATTCTGGCTTTCACGATTTAACAGGTGATGAGTATTTTAGCTTCCGCCTTGAAAATGAATTAAATTGGCATATCAAGAAAGTCAATCAAAAACAAAACGAACGCACACGTTTGCAATTGCTTATTTTGGCGTCAGGTGCGGCGGGTGCTATTTTAGCCGCATTAGGTGGACCGTTTACATTATGGGTTGCTTTAGCCGCTTCTTTAACAACCACATTGCTTGGTTGGCAAGAATTAAAAAATCTTGACTTGGTCGTTCGTAATTACAGCAAAGTCATCATGGAATTGACCATTATTTCAGACCATTGGAAAAACCTTGAAGCCGAAGAACGCACCGATACTGAGTTTTACAAAATGGTTAAATCAACCGAAGAAATTTTGTGGAGTCGCAACGTCGAATACATCAAAGCTATGCAAGAGGCATTACAAGAATCTAACTTGGATGAAGAAGCCAGACTGATTAATCGCATCATTGACGAACAGCGCGATGCAGACCGCCGCTTGAAACAATCGTTTGAAGATTCGATTGTAGGCATGGTCACTGAAAAACTAGATGAAGGGCACGAAACATTAAGAGAAACATTTGAAGAAGCCCTCAATAACTTGGCAGAAGAAGCCTCTTCCGAAATTGTGCAAGCCGAACTCGCCGCTATGCGAGAAGCTCTGCAAGAGTTTACTGAAAGAATTGCTGAAAAATTAGGCTTATCTACATCTTTAGAAACAATTGCCGAAGACTATCGTGAAGTGGAAATTAGCGGGCAAACTCCGCAAGGTGTTTTGAATAACTTACTTTCTCGTTACCCAAAAACAAACGAAATCAAAGGATAGTTTGTTTTTGAAGGAGTCACTATGACTGATGTAAATGTCAATATTGTTCCGCCAAAAGATGGAAACAATGGAACCAACACAACGCCTGAATCTGTATCGAATGCTTCACTTGCAGAAGTAAAGCCTGTTGCTGTTCCAGAGAAAAAAGAAGAGACCGAGAAACCTGTATCACTCCCCGCCTCTGTTGCCGAGGTGAAGCCTGTTCCACAAAATGAGACATTAATCAAAGCCCAAAAAGAGTCAAGACAGCTTCATCCCGAAACCCGCCCGCATGCTTTTGTAGTAATGCCTTTCGGAAAAAAGAAAGGCGCGGATAATCAGCCTTATGATTTCAATGTTATCTATCGAACTTTAATCAAGCCTGCACTTGAAGATGCTGGTTTTGAACCATTCCGCGCTGATGAAGAAACTTCCGCAGGTGATATTCTGACGGATATGTTTCAAGAACTTTTATTAGCAGATATGGTGATATGTGATTTAAGTATTGATAATGCCAATGCTTTTTATGAATTGGGTATCAGGCATGCCCTTAGAAAAAGAGGCGTGGTACATATTCAAGCCGGGCGTGCTTATATGCCGTTTGACATCTTCAATGTGCGCACACTTCCGTATCACATCACACCAGAAGGAATCCCCGACCCTGCTTATATCCGCAGTGATATTAGTGCTATCTCGCGCATGGTCAGAGATACATGGGCATCCGATAAAGATGCCGTGCATAGCCCAATTTACAACTTGTTAACTGGCTTGAAAGAGCCCAATCGAAAAAGCCTGCATACTCCGCTGGCAACAGGTTTCTGGCGCGAATATAACGAATGGCGTGAGAAAGTAAATATCGCCCAAAGACAAAAACATATTGGCGATATTCTTTTGCTCACAGAAGAAATTCGCAACCCGCTGATTCGAGAAGAAGCGATTAATGAAGTTGGACGCGCGTTAGCAAACTTAGGTAGAAATGAACTAGCCTTAACGCAATATCGAAAAGGGATTGAAGTTAATTCATCAAACGTAGAATTTCGGCGTGAAGAAGCGTTTCATCTAAATCGTATTGGGCGAGTAGATGAAGCCATTATTAAGATTGAAAATATCCTTGTAGATTTTCCGAACGATAGCAAATCTATCACGTATTTGGGGCGCATTTATAAAGAAATGTGGACTTCCGCTTGGAAACAAATCCGCGATAAAAATAAACGCCTCAAACACGCCTTCGATTCATATCACTGGTTAATAAAGTCTATTGATATTTATATGAAGGGCTTTCAAATTGACTTAAATGATTATTACCCCGGTATTAATGCTTTTACACTTTCTATGATAGTCCTTCACCTTGCTGATAAATTTGGTAAAGGCAAATCCGTAGACCCTGATATTACCCGCATTCGCAAACAAATCGCCAGCCTACGAAATACTTTGGTTTTTGGTTTAGAAAGCAAAATGCAGATTGAATCTGATAAAACAGATTATTGGACGTTAATTTCTTATGCCGAATTGAAACTGCTCACAACCAATGATTTAGACACTATTATTCGGACGTACAGAAAATCTATTACTGCATCAAGACGAAATTTATTTTTCCTGTATTCTTCCTTAGCTCAATTAGAAATTCTAAAAGATTTAGGCATGCGCACGAAATTTGTCAATGCCGCTATTCAATTGATTAGAGAAGAAATTCAACGTGTAGATAGTGGTGACCAACACATTGATTCGGAAGAGAAAAAGAAAAGTAAAGGAAAACAAGTAAATGGTCGTGCCATTTTATTTACTGGCTACATGGTAGATTATAGTGGCAAAGAAAAGAAAACCTTGCCACCTGAGAAAGAGAATGAATTACGCCAAGAGATTCGCAAGAAAATAGAAAAAATGCACCCAACCTCGAATGACCGTGCTTTCTTAAGTGGGCTTTCGGCAGGAAGCGAAATTATCTTTGCTGAAGTGTGCATTGAATTAGGGTTAAAGGTCAAAGCTTATTTACCACTTGCAGAATCTGCTTATGTGCGCGAGTTTATCTCACCTGCTGGAGAAGGCTGGGTAGACCGCTTCTACAAAGTTCGAAATCACCCATTCGTTGATGAAATCAATCATGTAGAAGCATTAGGTCAACCCAAAGAAGGCGATGATTTATATGAGCGCAACAATCGTTGGGCATTGTATTCTGCTATGGGACGTGGTGGCATAGAAAATGTGCGCTTAATTGCAGTTGCCAGCGAAACTGTCAACTCACGTGACCGTGATGTTCGTTTAGCAAGACACATGATTGAACTGATGCGTGACGTAGGTGGTGTGATTGAATTTATCAATCCGTCAAAATATATTTACAATGTGATTGATAATGCACTCGCAAGCCTGATGCAAGAGCCAATTTCTACGCTTAAGCCCTCTGACGCAAAAGCATTGATGAAAAAGATTCATCCGAAAAAATAAAATATCTAGCAACTTTGTAAAGAGACAAAATGAGACTCGTTATTCAACGAGTCTCATTTTGTCTCTTACTTTTTCATTAGGGTAAGCCCAAATTTCTCCACGTATTCCTTTGGCGAGATGAAAATCTCCAGCCCGCACAGTTTCTGGTCCTTCTAATGTTTCAATCGTCACCTTTTGGTCTGCATCACCTTTTGTTACTTCCACAAGTGGTACCAACATTACCACTGCTCTTTTAATGCAAACGCCCGGTTCAGTCATCATGTAAGTTTTATCAAAAATTTCAGGGTCTATGGGCCAAACATCATCAGGAGCATCTATTTCACTGATGAGCATATCTCCTTTTTTAGCGGTAAGGGTTGCCCCCCACGGCGTTTTTACCTCCATCGTTTGCGATTCGTTTGGTCCCGGCAAAAATGGCTTGACCTTCCGTATGGAAGTATTACGATACGGTTTGAAATTCAATGTATCTAAAATAGGGCTATCAGAAGTTAAAACAATCGGCTCGGTCATAAGTTATTTTTGAGTCGATGGAAACCAGCGTTTTATATCTAGGCGATTTCTGAAATATACAATTGCCAACACCGCAAGCCCAATTACATAAACCCACGTTCCTAAATAAGTGAAGGTATAACCTAAATCAACGCCTGCTTCATCAAGCAAAATATCGTAAATAAAATTATCAAATGCGCGGATACCAAATACCAATACGCCTTGAATAATGAAACCTACTATAAAAGTTTTGATATTTGAAAACAAGCCAGTGCGTGAAATTAAACTGCGTACCATAAAAAATGATAAAACAGCAAACAGGAATACACTACCAGCCATTACGCCTAAAAGAAGTGGCACAGATTCTTCATCAAGAATCCCGGTCACACCTGTAAAGAAGAGATAATCAATCACAGCACCGACATTTATAACTGCAATTAGGATAATAAAATATATTAAAGCCGTTATCATGGGCGGGTAAACGGATAATGAACTGACCGGGCGCATTCCTAATGCTTTAAGTAAAGCAGTTGGGTTAGGAAGCAATTGAGATAAACGATTTAATCCTTTCACGCCGGGGCGAAAATCAATCCATTGCACTTTAGATAATTTCGGAGCAAGGTCATTATTCATTTGAATCATAACCGGGAAAACAACTTGTTTTACAGGGTCTGCTTCTGTATTATTTTTGAAGCGCGAGATTAAAGCCATCACCGCTTTTGCACTTTGAATGCTATCGGCTTGCGGGTGACCATATTTCTTGAGCATGGTGCTCATTTCATCTGCAATTTTTGAATCTTGTGGAGCATAATCAATAAAGAATGGCACAGGTTCAGGATTCATAATGTTTGGGTTGTAGGGGTTGGCAAATTTTGGCACGGTTGATTCAGGTTTCCCCCAGCGTTGAAGCGGTGCTGAGCGTAAGACCGCTAGTAAGACCCATGCTAAAAATCCCAGACCAAAGCCGTATGTTAAAGAATCTATCAATTCAGTATTTTCAACATAAACAAATTCACCCATTGCTAAGGCAATCGGCAAAGCCGCCAACGCCGCTTGCACGCGCATAAAATCAAAACTGCGTTTGAAAATTTGATAAGGCAATGGAATTAAAACAAATGGAATAAAAATTGTCCAAAATGTGCCGAGTGAAATCAGTGCAACGATTACGCTTAAGACAATCGTTCCCCAAATTTGCCACGGCATTTTGAAACCCGATTCTGGAGCGAGATGTTCTTCTTGAATTGGTTTTTCTAATTGAGAAAATAATTCGGTCAAGCCTGCTTTATAACTGCCACGAAAATCTACCCATTCAAATTTTTCTAACTCTTTAGGAATATCTACGGCTTCAAATATCAAAAGAATCATGCGCTTCTTCATATCTAAGAAGTGACGCCATTCCAATTCTACATACTGAGATGCTAATGAGGCTTTTGATACAACCAACAAAACTGTATCTGATTCGTTCAAGCCTTTATCAATTTGTTCTTTCCATGGGGAACCGGGAATTAATACGCGATAATCAAGCCAAACATCATAACCTTTTTCTTCTAGTTTGCTTACTAAATCATCTACAAACCCCAACTCACGGCGTGAGTAACTCATAAAAATTTTGCCAGCCATAGCATGCTCCAAAAGAGTAAAATGTTCTAGCACTTCAATTATACTTGAAACAATTTCATTAAGATTTCTGCATTTGCGAGGTAGATATGCGTCATTCTTTTCTAAAACATCTAATTATTATTCTCACACTTATAGTAGTCGTTTCAATTGCTTGTTCGGGGTTTGCACCCGGGCAAGAAGTTGAAACAACTTACCGATATGATAACCTTCCTGATGCAGATGATGACGATGAAACTTCGTTGAGTTATCGCGCCATTTCAAAATGGGGAAAAACCGATATAACGTATTACTTCATCAATGGAACTGAAAAAATAAGCGGCAATACAGAACAGGATTTAGTGCGTGCCGCTTTTGCACTTTGGACAGATGAAACGCCTCTTACTTTTACCGAGACAAATGACCTTGATTTCGCCGACATTCTCATCGGGTGGGCAGAAGGAAATCATGGTGATGGTGATCCATTTGATGGACCGGGTGATGTACTCGCCCATGCTTCTTACCCAAACCCGTATGAAGATAGGCAAGTCTTTTTACATTTTGATAATGCCGAAAGATGGGTCAATAGTGAATCACAAAATGTGGATTTGTTAACCGTCGCCGCACATGAAATTGGTCACAACTTGGGGTTTGACCATAGCAACGACCTAGATGCTTTGATGTATCCATCTTATTTAGGTCCGCATCGCTTTCTTGGTGAAGATGATATTGCTGGCGCACAAGCACTGTATGGGTTGGCATCTCAGCCTGCCCCTTCGCCTGAAGCGCCTCCCGAAGATGCCGCTCCACCACGAAGCCCAAATACAGATTCAGATGGTGATGGAATCTCTGATGAAAATGAAATCCTAAAAACTGGCACAGACCCGAATAAAAGAGATACGGATAATGATGGACTTGGTGATGGTGTTGAAGTTTTATATCGCATGAACCCATTGGATGCCGATATGGATAACGATGGTGTCAATGATGGAGATGAAATTCGGCAAGGAACCAATCCGTTTTTCCCCGACCAAGCCGATGTTTCACCTGAGTTAAATAAAGAAGTGAGTGAATTTTTAACACGCGCCATTCAACTTCAAATACAAGCTTATCGCGATGGAAATGTAAATATCGTTTCATCCATTATGGCTGGAGAAATTTTTGAACAAATGGCAAATGAAATTGATGGATTAAATCAGCAAGGACTTGTGCAAATTTCTGAAATTGATTTTTATAAAAGCTACATTCAAGATATTCGCGTGATAAACAATGAAAATATTGAAGTAGATACTTGCGAAGTATGGTCAACAAAAACATATAACCGCACCAATGCAGAACTTGTACGCATCGCAGAACCTCGTCTCTTGCCACAAACGATTACGATTCAAAAATTAAATCAAGGTTGGTTCATCACGCAAGTTGAATTCTTTGAGGCACCCGCATTTTGTAATGAATAAATTAATCATCATTGTCGGTGCAAGTGGCGTTGGCAAAACCACACTCATGCAAGCCTTATGCAAGCATCATGATTTTGCCGTTGCATACGAACAACATGCTGAAAGACCTTTTCAAACATTGTTCAAGCAAGATACAAAGTATGCACTTGCGAATCAACTGGATTATTTAATTCATAAAGCCGAGCAAGAATTTGAACTTCGACAAAATGATAAGCCTGCTTTGATGGATGGAGGCTTGGACTTAGACTTCTACGGTTTCACACGCCTCTTTCATACGCACAACTGGCTCAGCGACTTAGACTTTGACCTATGCCGACGCTTTTACAATCTCATTCGGGCGCATCAACCTGCACCAGACTTAATTGTTTCTTTATATGCCGACGAAAAAATTATCCACGAAAGATTGGCTTCAAGAGATAGAATCAATATCGCGTCAGGTGATGACGCGAACATGTTGGAAACATTGATCAATGAGTGGTTAGAATCGGTTGACGAGTCAAGGGTTTTGAAGATAGATGTTTCAAAGGAAACTACCGAATATTTACAGAGTATTTCTATTATTCTTGATAAAATAAAATTATGAAGCAAAAAATACTCCACGGACCAAGAGGCGATATCTATTATTGGATTCAAGGTGAAGGTAATATTTCTATTGTATTCACGCATGGGGCTACAATGGATCATCAGATGTTTCAAAGCCAAGTAGAGTTTTTCTCAAAAAGCTATACTGTAATTGTATGGGATGTGCCAGCGCATGGAAAATCCAAACCATATAAAAATTTCTCTTTACAAAACAGCGCGGATGATTTAATTGGAATTTTGAAGCAAGAGAATATAACCAAGGCTCACTTGGTCGGGCAGTCTATGGGCGGGTATATCTCTCAAATCGTAGCATTGAATCACCCTAATCAAGTATCGAGCCTAGTTGCTGTCGATTCCTCACCTATTCAGCCATCCTATTATTCAAGATTAGATAATTGGTTGTTATCAATAACACCTGCGTTATTAATGCTTTATCCGTATAATTATTTAATCAAGACAATTGCCAAAGGGATTGCTATCAAAACACAGGCTGAAAAATACGCTTTAGAAACACTAAAGAAACTAACGAAAAAAGAAATTGCATATATTATGAAAGAGGTCTATAAAGGCTTACAGGAATACAAAGAAGATTTCCTTTTATCAGTACCAACGCTGATTATTTATGGAGAATTAGATCAAGCCGGAAAAGTTCAGCAATATAGCCAACAATGGTCAAAGAATGAAAAGATTGAATTAAGAATTATTACGAACGCTTCGCACAATTCAAATATGGATAATCCAGAAGAATTTAACAGAGTTTTGAACGAGTTTTTGGAAAAGACAATATAAATGGAAAATCTTGACGAGTTAAAACATAAAATCGAGGGCAAACCCAAATATAAATTAGCAAGTGCGAATGTATTTGTCTCCCCGAATGGATTTCATTACGTAGATACGCTTGACGCTGTAACAGAGATTTCCCCCATTATTGATGGTAGTGGATTAACCGACGAGGAAATTAAGTACATTGAAAAATCTTTGCAATCAAATCCTGAAAGAATTGAAAATCAAGTAAATGCAGTCAAACGACACTTAGATATAAAAGACAAACGAGTCTTAGACATCGGCTGTGGTGGCGGATTATTTTTATCTAAGATGAAAGCGGAAGGTGCGAAAGTGATTGGGATTGAGTTGAGCGATTCACGTGCGCATTACGCCAAAACCAAACACGGATTAGACATCACCAAACGCCCGATTGAAGATAATTATTGGGAAAGTTTTGGGAATACATTTGATATTGTAACGCTGTGGGATGTGATTGAGCATGTCAATTATCCACTTGCTACATTGCAACATGCCGTAAAAGTTTTGAAAAAAGGCGGCATTTTATTAATTGACACCCCTTGTCGTGATGCGTTTTATCACCGCTTTGGAGAATTTACTTACAAAATTTCACGCGGAAGATTTCCCACATTTTTGAATGCCATGTATTCTTCCAAACCATTTGGGCATAAGCAAATTTTGTCATTGAGTGAAATGAAAAGATTGTTTGAGTCAGTTGGATTAGAAGTTTTAGAGTTAAAAACCTTTCACGAACTTTCTTTTCCATATTCATTTTATTTGAAAAAGTTTTTTAGGTCTGATTTACTCGTCAAAATTTTGTTACCCCTAGTTCATATTTTCTTCCTGATTTTTCCGATACGAAATAAAATGTTGGCGATTGGGAAGAAAAAGTAAGGGCGAGGTAATCTCGCCCCTACTTTACATCCACCTTCATTATATACACTAGCAAGCGATGCAAAACAAAAAATGGAAACAATAAAACAATGTGAACTAAATTACTTAATCCAAACAACAATGCCACTGAATTTAGTAAATTATCAAAAAATGGGGCAAGATTGTCCAACATCCAAGTTCCAAAACCAGAGAGTATGGCAAGCGTAAACAAAACGCCAATCCAAATGCCTAGCGGAAGCCAAGCATGTCTGTCAGATTCAGAAGGCATCATGGTGCTAGAAACGACAATCGTCAAATAAAACCACAACCAAAAATCTGAAATGGTCGGTAACAACCCCACCCCCATCCAAAACAATTCCACCTGACCATTTTGAAGCACATTCCATAATGTATTTAATTGCAATTGTGCAATTCCAGCATAAGCAATAAACAACGTCCCTGCGATTAATGGTGCCAAGCCAATCAACGAATCGCGGATGAAATCTGTCCGTTCGACCTCCACATAACCCATTTGTAAACGTCCATTTGAGAGCGGTTTTGGAATCACAGAAAATTTCCCTGTTTTCACTCTTAATATTTTTGCCATAAAAAAATGACTAGTCTCATGTAACAACACACCGGGGAAAAACAAAATGGAAAATATGGCTAAGGTCAATTGGATATTGCGGGTGATGAGCAACATCACCACTTGAATTTCACGATGCAAAAGCCGCTGGAGAATCACCAGCGGCAAAAGCATTAAGATAAACCAAATGAACCCAGAAAAAAACACAGGGTGAATTAATTAAGCAGGTGTAATATCAGAAGGAGGCGTTGACTTCCCCGCTGTATTTCGCCAAATGGCACCGCCACCAGCACCCAAGCCTGCCGTCAAGCCAATATTAACAAAACCAACAAAACATGCCATACCCAGTGCTGATAACCAAACTGTTGTTGGGTCTGCCGTAGGTAACCCAAGTAATTCATTAATTTGATATTCAGGATTTTGCATCACCATTGCGTTAATAACAGCGGCTATCATTTGTGCCACAATCCCAAATCCGCCAGCAATGGCTCCCGCATAAGCACCACGCTGAACAACTGTGGCAGAATCTTTTTCAAAGACGCCGTTCAAGTATCCAGCACCAAGACCGGTGACAAGCGGTACACAAAACGCACACAGAGGACTTACTCCTGCTGCGGCAATCAATACAAATAGAAACATTACTGCGCCAGAAATCAACCCTGCTTTTAACATTTTATCAATCTCCTTTTATTTTGCTTGTTTTACAATTTGAATAAAATCATCCACTTTCAAACTAGCACCACCGACTAAGGCGCCATCAATATCAGGTTGTGAGAAAAATTCGTTAGCATTTGCACCTGTCACGGAGCCGCCGTATAAAACGCGAACCGCTTGGGCAGTTGATTCGCCATACAATTCAGCAATGGATTTGCGAATCACATTCTTGATGACATCATTCGCCGCTTCACCTGTGGACGCTTTGCCTGTTCCAATTGCCCACACAGGTTCATACGCCACGACAATGCGTAAAGCATAGTCTGCTTGTAGACCTGCAAGACCAAGTTTTACTTGTTCAGAAACAACTTGCCCCGTTAGGTTTGATTCGTATTGTTCCAACGTCTCACCCACACACACAATCGGAGTCAAATCATATTTTTGGGCGGACAGTAATTTTTTATTTACCAAAGCATCGGTCTCGCCAAAATAAGCACGTCTTTCGGAATGACCAAGAATGACATAATTGCATAATTCTTTAATCATGTTCGGCGCAACTTCACCCGTGAAAGCGCCCTTTTCTTCCCAAAACATATTTTGCGCACCCAAACCAATTTCGGTATTCTTCAAAAGTTCGTGAGCAGTTTGCAAAGAAACAAATGGCGGGCAAACAACTTTTTCAACATTTTTTATTTCATTTAATTTTTCTGCCATCGCAGAAAGTAATTCGCGTGTTTCTACGATGGTTTTATTCATTTTCCAGTTACCTGCAACAAGAGGTGTTCGCATTGTTTTTTTTCCTATGGAATGGTTTGTAGTAATTGATTCGCAAAATCACGAATCCAAGCGGGTGCGCCTAAATCAGATGAAAGTGCAGTGAGAATATCTCTGGCAATTCTTTGATTCCCTGCTTTCAATTCAATTTCGGCTTTGAGCAATGGCACTTCATACATATCAGGTTTATTGTTTTCTGCATTGTTAAGTTGAAGTTTTGCTTCTTCTATATTGCCATTATACAAAGCATATCTTCCACGCGCAATATAACCCAACGGCAAATTAACTGCATCAATACGGTCGAAGAAAACAAACAAAGGCATATCTTTTTGTTCAGAAGCCTTGTACACAGATTCACTTAAACCATCTTTAACTTCTTGCGGTGGGGTTTCATCACGATATGTTTGTACAAGACGTAAATACAAACCTGCGGTAGCAATCCATGCTTCACGTTTTTTATATTCAGCCGTTGCATTCGCAAAAAATTCTCGGTTGGTGGGTCCTGCCAAATTCGCGGCTTGCGTTAATGCTTGCAAGGCTGGCACAGGTTGTCCATCATCCCAAAGAGCTAAAGAAAGCCCTAAATGTGCATTCGGGTCAGCAGGGTTTTGATTCACCAATTCTTGCGCCGCCACAATTGCAGGCGATACATTGGGTTGAGCAGATGCAGGCGGCAAACTTGGCACTGGTGAATTAACAATCGCTGTTGGTTGTGCAAACCACCTGCGAATTAATCCGTTACGATTTGCAAACGCGCCAAGCCCAACACAACCAATAAGCATTAATACAAGTGATACCCATATCCAAGACGAAGACCGCTTCTTGACTACGGGTTGACTTGCTTCTATTCTTTGAGCAGTTGCTTTATCTTGAATTTTTGTATCGCGTTTCAAACTTGCAGGGCGCATGGTAATGGCTGTGCCTTGCATGGGTACACCCGCTTCCGTCCATGCGGCTTTGAAAGCATATACTAAATCTTCTACAGTTTCGTATCTATCTGCTCTATCTTTTGCTAAAGCCTTTAGTAAAACTTTTTGCACAGGCTCTGGCACTTTGGGGTTAATATCCATTGGCAAAGGCAGAGGCGTATAAATATGGTCGTGGATAATAGAAAATGGTGTATCAGCACTAAACGGAACTTGGCCGACAACCATTTCATATAACATGACACCGAACGAATAAATATCTGTCCCTGAGTCTAAATCTTTTTTGCCCATCGCCTGTTCAGGTGAGATGTATTGAGGCGTGCCCATGATCGAATCTGATGAAAGTGTAGATTCTCCTGCTTGGGCAATCCGCGCTAAGCCAAAATCTGCTAAATACATGACCCCTTCGTTTGAAAGCAAAACATTCGACGGTTTTATATCACGATGCAACACGCCTTGTTGATGGGCGTATCCAAGTGCTGAGCCAACAGAAGTCACCACTTGTTCAATTTCTTGCGAACTTAATGCCCCACGTTGAAAACGCGCTTTGAGTGTATCGCCTTCAATGAATTTCATCACCAAATATGGGCGTGACTCGTGTTCTGAATAATCATACACTGGCACAATGTTTGGATGTTCCAATTTTGCAACAACTCTTGCTTCGCGTTGAAAACGAGCCGTGAAAGTAGAATCCTCATTGAAGGCTTGATGCAATGCTTTGACCGCCACATACCTATCTAACGAAGCATGATAGGCTTTGAAAACAGTCGCCATGCCACCCTGCCCCAACTGCTCAATGATTCGATATGGACCTACATTTTCACCAACTTTGAAAGACATTTACAACTCCAATTTGAGATTGAATAATTATAGCCGAGTGAAACAAATTTCGGTTATTTCGAAATGAATTGTGTTCAAATTGAAATAAAAAGAGCAGAAACAAAATGTTTCTGCTCTTAAATCTATTTAAGTTTTTTACTGCCCCGGCAATTCTACATTCACATTTACAATCCCATTTTCTGGGGTAAATGTGACCTTGAAAGGTTGCGAAGTGCCATCACCGCAATTGACATTCCACTCTTCTTGCCATTCACCATTTGCATCTGGTTGTTGTATAACCGTAATGGTTGTTCCTTCCACTGTTGGTATGGAACACTCAGAAATAATCGCAACTAACTGAACTGAGAACCAAGCAGTGAGGCGAGTCTCGTCATCTGCAAGCCCACCGGAAGGGATTTCACCACTTACATCCAAGTCAAAACTAGGGGTAGGTTGATTTGGGTCAAATGGGTCGCCGGGAATTGGGGTTAGAAACTCTTGCGGTATTTCAAACTCTTGAAGGTCTTGGGCGATTCTTTGTGCTTCGAGATAAGTCTGATAACCATAATAACCTGTTACGGCTGTGATTGCACAACAGCAACACAGCACAATCGCAATGACGATACCAATAATTAGGCTGCGATTTGTGCCTGATGCAGGTTGAGATGTTGTATTTTTCTCCATTAAAAAATTCTCCTAAAAATTTGATGACGCGATTATAAAATAGAAAAGGAGCAGAAAGAGTTAACTCTTTCTGCTCCTTTTGTCCTACTGAAAAAATTATTTATCCAACAATGCTGCAACGCCGGGCAGTTCTTTTCCTTCTAAAAATTCTAGCGATGCGCCGCCGCCAGTTGAGACATGAGTCATCTGTTTGGCAACGCCTGCTTTTTTGACAGCACTGGCTGAATCTCCACCACCAATCACTGTGATGGCTTTGGATTCTGCTAACATTTTAGCCAAAGCAAATGTGCCTTCGGCAAATTTTGGCATTTCAAATACACCAACGGGGCCATTCCAGACTATCAACTTGGCTCCGCTTAATTCAGCTTGATATAAACCTATAGTTTTTGGACCAACATCTAACATGCGCCAACCTGCGGGGATTTTATCTACATCTACAGTTTGGGTGTTGGCTTCGGCATCGAATTTATCCGCAATGACTGCATCCATTGGCAGAATTAATTTATCTGCTGATTTGCTCAGGATAGATTTTGCAGTTTCAATCGATTCTTTTTCTACTAAACTATCTTGCATATTCAAGCCTTGAGCGGATAAAAATGTATTTGCCATTCCTCCGCCAATGATTAACTTGTCACATTTTGATAGTAAAGTTTCAACGACAAGAATCTTGTCACTGATTTTTGCTCCGCCGAGAATTGCAATATATGGATGTTCGGGATTCGCAACAGCACGACCAAGATATTCAAGTTCTTGTTCCATCAAAAAGCCAGAGACAGCGGGTAAAAATCCTGCAATGCCTTCTGTAGAAGCATGTGCACGATGGGCTGAGCCAAAGGCATCATTAACGTAGATTTCGCCTAAAGAAGCAAGTCTTTTTGCAAAATCTAAATCATTTTTTTCTTCTTCGGGATGATAGCGTGTATTTTCAAGCATTAGAACTTCTTTTGGTTTTAATGCTTTCGTCAATTTTTCAACTTCATCACCCACGCAATCAGGTGCCATTTGGACGGGACTCTCTAAAAGTGAAGATAATGCCTCCGAAGCGGCACGCAGGCTGAATTCAGAATCAGAAGCGGATTTTGGTCGCCCGAGATGACTCATCAAAATCAATGAAGCATCTTGTTCCAAAATATATTTTATTGTTGGCAATGCGGCGCGGATTCTTTTATCATCTGTCACTTTACCATCTTGCATTGGCACGTTGAAATCCACACGCATTAACACGCGTTTGTTTTTGAGGTCAATATCTTTTACAGTTTTTTTGTTCATAGTTAATAAAGTAAGGACACGGCGATGCCGTGTCCAAATAAATTAAAGAGATTTCGCCATCAATGCAGTTAGGTCAGCAGTGCGGCAAGCATAACCCCATTCATTATCATACCAAGCAACCACTTTGACCAAGTTGCCAATCACCACTGTATCAATTGTGCTAAACACAGATGAAAAATTTGTGCCACGTAAATCGGTGGAGACAAGCGGTTCATCAGTGACATCCAAAATGCCTTTCATGCGACCATTTGCATATTCAAGCATGGCGGCACGAATATCATCAGCACTGGCTTCTTTATTTAAGATGGCAGTGAAATCAACAACTGAAACGGTTGGGGTTGGCACACGGAAAGCCATGCCACCAAATTTTCCTTTGAGTTCTGGAATAACCAAACCAACTGCTTTTGCCGCACCCGTTGCAGATGGCACAATGTTTTGTGCGGCGGCGCGAGCATCACGTAAATCTTTTGCGCCAACATCTTGTAATTTTTGTGAATTGGTATATGCATGAACGGTTGTGAGCAAACCTTTATCAATTCCAAATTTATCGTTTAATACTTTTGCTACAGGAGCCAGACCATTTGTTGTACAAGAAGCGTTTGAAACAATATGATGTTTGGATGAATCATATTTATCATCATTCACGCCCAATACAATCGTAATGTCTTCATTTTTTGCAGGTGCTGAAATAATCACTTTCTTTGCTCCGCCCGATTCAATATGGGCTTTGGCTTTGGTTGCATCGGTGAAAACGCCAGAACATTCCAAAACAATATCCACGCCCATCTCTTTCCACTTAATCATGGCGGGGTCTTTTTCAGCAGAAACTTTTACAGTTTTACCGTCAACTACCAAGTTGCCGTCTTTCGCCTCAACGGTGCCTTCATATTGCCCATAAGTTGAATCATATTTCAACAAATGCGCATTGGTTGGCGAATCAAATAAATCATTGATTGCTACCACTTCAATATCTTTTGCATGTCGTTGTTTGATGGTGCGAAACACCAAACGCCCGATACGTCCAAACCCGTTAATACCAACTTTTACTGCCATTTTATAATCCTCCGAGATTGATTTGCGGATTGAAGTCCGCTGATTTTATTTTTGAGCAGATGAAAATCTGCATAGACTACTTTCAACTTTTTATTTTACTTCTTTATGCCCAATTTGTGGAAAAATTTCCGCGCTTCATTCTTAAGGGGAAAGTTGCTTCTGCTTTAGCGGCATTTTCTCCGCCTTTGAACTTGTCATGCTAAAAGCATGACCTACGAAAGAGGACCTGTTCTCTCATAAAAAATATCCATGATGATTTGAGTTAACTTTCGAGAATCATGCCGCCACGGATGAGATTCTTCAGTCAAGTTGGCTGTGTAAGTGCGCGGATCTTCTAATATTTTTTCATCTGCAATCACAAAACGCGAATCGGATGATAATGTTCCGCTGTAATTATCATTACACAAAATCACATCGAATAAATCTTCGCCGACATGGTCTTGCAAAGCGCGGATGTGGTCATAGCAGGTGAATGAGTCTGTTTCGCCAGATTGGGTAGCGATGTTACAGACATAAATTTTTATCGCGCGGCTGGCATGAATACTGGCAAGTAAATCATGTACTAATAAATTTGGCAAAATACTGGTGTACAAACTGCCAGGTCCTACCACAATAATATCGGCACTTAATAATTCTTTTATTACAGGTGGAAAAGCAGGTGCATCATCTGGTTCAAGCCATACTCGCCTCACTCTACCAGATATAGTAGGGATTTTACTTTCTCCTTCTATACGAACTTCATTAGACGAAAAAGGAAGTTGCATACTTGCGACTAACTTCACGTCATTCAAAGTAGATGGGAGTACTTGTCCATTCACTGAAAGCACACGCCCCGACTCTACAACTGCGGTTTCAAAACTGCCTGTAATATCTGCTAAGGCTGTGATAAATAAATTTCCAAAAGAATGTCCTTCTAATTCTTTGGCACCACTAAAGCGATATTGAAATAATTGAGTTAATCTATCTTCATCATTCGATAATGCCGCTAAACAATTGCGAATATCACCGGGCGGTAAAATTCCAAAACTCTCACGCAATCTTCCAGATGAACCGCCATCATCTGCTACTGTGACGACTGCTGTAAGGTTTGATGTTTCTGTTTTTAATCCACGTAACAAAGTAGCAAGTCCATGCCCGCCACCAATGGCGACAATACGAGGTCCGCGTTTGCGGCGTTGAAAATCTGTCAGCGTATCTACTAAGTCATGCCCTGGTCGAATAAATGGATTCAACAAAGAACGATTCAATTGCAAAATTCCATAAACTACAAGCCAAATCCCAATACCACCAAAAATAATGGCGCGTAATAATCTAGGCAAAAAGCGCAAAGATAAATAATAAAGAATAGTTAATAAGGTTTCGTTTGTAGAATCTGTTCGGTATAAATCAATCAAAATCACAGCAAAGCCTAATCCCAATAATGTAATCCCAAACAAAACGAGAGCAAACCAGCGTTTGATTCTCAAACCGGGTCGTAGCCAGCGGGCAATACTGTGAAAGATTGAAAGCAATTTTTTCATCAATAAAATCATAGCAGTGATGCAAACTTGAGTCAAACGGGCAAATGTGCCGAAAAATAGCCTTACGGTATAATCTGGCACATGACAATGATTGTAGCGATAGATATCGGCGGCACACACATGCGTGCCGCTTCTTACTCACAAGATGAAGTAAAACCAGTTAAGTATCAAAGGATTCGGACTCTTGCTTCTGAGCCCGGTGGATTTGAACGCCTCATTGGCGTGATTGAAGAGGTTTGGCCCCAAGGGGAGACAGTTTCTGCCATTGGAATTGGTTCACCTGGTCCCTTAGACCCGCATACTGGTTTTTTACTAGCACCACCCAATAACCCCCAGTTTCATAACTTTCCGTTAGCACCTAAATTAGCAGAACATTTTGGGGTGAAAGCATTTTTAGATAATGATGCTAATTTAGCAGGTTTAGCAGAATATCGTTTTGGAGCAGGCAAAGGTCATCATCATGTTTTGTATTTGACAGTAAGCACAGGCGTTGGGGGCGGCGTGATTGCTGATGATAAGTTGTTACAAGGTCATCATGGGTTGGCGGCGGAATTAGGTCATATTATTGTTGACCCGAATGGACCGTTATGCAATTGCGGATTTGCAGGTCACTTAGAAGCATATTCATCAGGACCTGCTATAAGTAAGTATGTGCTTGGGGAATTAGAATCAGGCGTAAAGTCAAGTATGAAGCGGGATGTTAATCTAAGTGCCAAAGATATTGCAGAGGCGGCGCATCAAGGCGATGAGCTTGCTATCAAAGCCTTTCAACGTGCTGGAGAATATTTGGGGATTGGTGTTGCAAGCATGCTTCATTCATTTGACCCATCGATTGTTATTTTTGGTGGGGGTGTTTCACAAGTTGGAAATTTATTATTTGATTCGTTTCATAAAAGTTTGAAGGAAAGAGTGTTTCATCCAAGATATTTAGATGGTTTGGTAATTACCAAAGCACAATTAGGTGATGATGCTGGTTTGCTTGGCGCGCGTGCTTTGGCTGAAATGAAATTAAGTTTATAAAAAATTCAAGGAGTATGTATGACCAAGTTTAAGAAAGTAGGACCGAAAGCTCATGCCATGATTGAACGTGATAAGAAAGTGATTTCACCTTCTTATCCGCGAGATTATCCATTTGTGATGGATTATGGCAAAGGTTCGGAAGTGTGGGATGTTGATGGAAATCGTTATTTAGATTTTATGGGTGGGATTGCAGTGGTTTCAACGGGGTATTCGCACCCACAAGTTGTAAAAGCGATTCAAGAGCAAGCAGAAAAATTTATTCACATTTCATCTGATTTTTATCATGAGAATTGGGTTCGGCTAGGCGAAAGATTAAATGACATTGCACCTTTCAAAGAAGATGCGCTTTCATTTATGACGAATTCAGGTACCGAAGCAGTGGAAGCGGCTATCAAACTGGCACGTTATAAAACGAAACGCGCAAACTTTATCGGTTTCACGGGTGCATTTCATGGCAGAACGATGGGTGCTGTTACCTTTACTGCTAGCAAAGCAAAATATAAAAATGGATTTTATCCTTTGATGAATGGCGTAACGCATGCACCATTTCCAAATCCGTATCGTCCCATTCTTGAACGTAAAAAAGGTGAGGATTACGGCGAAGCAGTCGTTCGCTACATTGAAGAAGAAATTTTGGCACAAACATTACCGCCCAATGAAGTGGCAGGTGTTTTGGTTGAGACCATTCAAGGTGAAGGTGGTTATATCGTTCCGCCAGATGGGTTTTATCCAGCCTTACGAAAATTATGTGATAAACATGGCATTCTTCTAATTTTAGATGAAGTGCAAAGTGGTATGGGACGCACTGGGAAGTGGTGGGCAATTGAACATTTCGGTGTTGAGCCAGATATTATCACCTCAGCAAAAGGCATTGCATCAGGTATGCCGCTTGGCGCATGTATTGCCAGAAAATCTGTGATGACTTGGGAAAACGGCACGCATGGAAATACATATGGTGGTAATCCGATTTCATGCGCGGCTTCTTTGGCAACGATTGATTTGATTGAAAAACAATATATGCAAAACGCAAAAGAAGTTGGCGAATACGCGATGGATGCTTTGGAAGAAATCAAAGCACGTCACCCCAGCATTGGTGAAGTACGTGGCAAAGGCTTGATGATTGGCGTGGAGTTAGTCAAAAATCGTGAGACGAAAGAACCCGCAAAGGAATTAACGCATCGTTTAACTGACCTAGCATTTGAGCGCGGACTTTTGACATTATCTTGCGGACAGAGTGTGATTCGCATCGCTCCGCCGTTATCCATTAGCAAAAGTGAAATTGATGAAGGCTTGAGAATCTTCGAAGATGCCTTGACTGCGGCGGAAAAAGGGAATTAGTAATTGGTGATTTGAAAAGACTTTTGAGTAAAACTCAAAAGTCTTTTTTGTTAGTTATCTACTTGATTGTCATCACCAATCACAATGTTTGAACCTGAGACGTTGCCATGAATGTTGATGATGTTTCCGCCTGATGGTTTCGGATTTGATTTTCTTTTCTTTGGTGCAGGCTTCTTGATTGCGGGTGCTGGTTTGCCATCTACTGATAAGGGATTGGCATTGACTTGATTGGCACGTAGATTCAAACTTTTGATTAGTCTATCCATGCCGTTATCAGCGAACAAATCTACCCATTGATAGGATTTTAATTTGTAGGGCAGGTCACATTCTTCAAGGCGGGCCGGGATTAAGAAAATGCGTCCCTCTGGCATCTCAAGTGCCATGTCAAGTGCGAGGCGCATTTCTTTTTGAACATAACCTTCTTTGCTCACCGATTTTTTGGAGAGGCACAATAAAATTACGTCGGCTTCATCTAAACCTTTGTGAATTTCGAAGTTCCAATCTTGCCCGGGTAATAATTTTTCTTGGTCGTACCAAACATCTGCACCTTGTGTATGTAGAAAGGAATAGATTTTTCCTACTTGTGCTCTATCACCTGATGCGTAGGATAAAAATATTTTTAACGGTTTGGTTGCCATGTTTTAATTATAAGCCCAAAATAAAAGACGGCGTTGTTCTAACGCCATCTTTTATTTTTAACGTAGTTTTTCTGAATTGAAGTACGTGTTGACTTCTTCTGTTTTTACTAAGACCGCCCGCACAGCAACACGGCTGGAGTATGTGTCTGTAGTTTCGTTATAGTTTTTGCAAGTGAGCAAGGTCAGCCATGCGTCATCTTCATGTTGTAAGACGCTTGTGTTATACGGGCTGATTGTTCGGTTTTGGCGAACTTCATACGTATATTTTGTGCCATACGCATAGACGATGATTTCGTCTCCCCAAGACAGTTGATTAAGGGTTGCAAACGGACCCGCTGTACCATCGGCTAAAGTAACGTGACCTGTTAAGGCACTATTGCCTTGCCAACTTGGGAAGGCGGTTCCTTCTAGCCAACCAGCTTGTTGAGAAAGCCATGAAACATCCCATTCACCATCTACTATTGGAACACCTGTTACTGGAATACTAATGTTGAGGCTTGGGATTTCAAGCCAGACACTGGTATCAGCATATTCTTTTTCGCTTGGCTGTTCTGGTAGAACTGTGGTGACATGAGGTGCAAAACCTGTAACAGGAATTAGGAAAGGCAGGACAACAGGATTTGTACCGCCACCACCTCCGCCACCAGTAGCAGGTGCATTAATTGTTACGTTATCTGAAACGCCATAAACATTCACTGGGTCAAGCGGGTCGTACCAGCGTTCTGTTGATGTAACATTAAATGCAGATAGTTGAACTGGAAGCCCATTAATTTGAGGGTCAATGGGGAGTGATGTCCATGCAACAGAGGCTTCGTTGATTGCTGGCGTGCCTACCAAGATGGCATTAAATGTAATTGTTGAAGTTTGCCCTAATGGGAAAACTGCCCATTCAAAAATCAAGTCGGTTGTGGTATTGCCAGGGTTGCAATATGTTGCGGCGGGGGTATCTGGCGCAAGCCCGGCGGTATATGTTACAGAGCATTGGACGTATTCCAGTGTTGCGGGTAAAAAGTCAGAGACAACTACATCAAAGGCATCCGTTTGGCTTTGTGGAACGGTATGGTCAATGACTAATGTAAATTGAATCGGTGTACCAATCGGTACGTTTTGTGTAGGTGTGGCAGATTTATCAATGGCTAAATCTGGTTCAACAATTTCAACATTAGAAGAACTCGTTGAGAACGAGCCGCCTGCCCATGCCCATGTGACGTTATTATTTAATTGAATACCATCTTGATTTTCAATGACATCCAAAACAATGGCTCGGTATTGAATTACGATTTGTTGAGAAGGTGTAGTAACTGTAATTGGAGAAGATAAAGTAAATACAATTTGTCTGCCATCATCCGCAGGGTTAACAGATGTGCCCACTGCTGGGGTAACTGCCGGTGGGCAAGCAGAGGCAGTTTCATCTGCACCTTGCACGAAAACAGATATACATTCTACAAATGCTAGACCTAAATCTAATTGGTCTGTAATGGTTGTGTTGTTAAATGTTGAACCAACGGGTAGGTCAATTACGACTTCATACGTAACGATTTCACCAATAGCAACATCATTACCAATAGTGTGCGGTTCATTTGTATCAATAATGGATTTGGCAATGACTGGATTTGCTATGAAACCAAAGTCTACGGTTGGGTTAGATGTGGTGCCATTGGCATTAGAAACAGTGTTATTGTTTGATGCACCAGTATTTCCGGGTGTTAGTGTAACTGTTCCGCTTGAAACCTGACCATTTCCCGTGCCAATACCATTATCATTGTTATCTATATTTCCATCAGGGTCGGTTGTATCAACAGGGTTGGATGTATCTACTGTGCTGGAATAACCAACAGGCGGGTTCACACGTACAATGTAATCACCAGCAGGCAAGCCGCTGAATAAATAAGTTCCACCTGCGCCAGTAGTTACACCACCGGGAGCATCATCGGCGGTGCCTAAAATTCCATCAGGTCCTACATTGATTTCAGTGCCGTTGCTTGAATATAGTTGAACAGTTGCACCGGGAAGTGGTGTATCTGTTCCTGCATCGTAATCGCCATCTGCATTAACATCAATAAAGACGATGTTGCCAAGTGTTTGACGATAGAAACCAAAATCTACAGTGAGGTTACTTTGATTATTGACCGCTTCGCCCGGCGGGTTAGGTGATTCTATATCCGATTCATTTATCGGTTCTGACGGAGTAGTGTCTAAAGTGACGGCTTGGCTAATCACTGCACCGACAAAACTGGGCAAGGTTGAGCGTGTTCCGTTATCTTCACTGTCTATATTGTTATCTGGGTCTGGAGCAGCAGTTTCGTTGATTGCACCAGTGGCATCAAGTGTAGTTCCACTGCTCCAATAGCCGGCAAGAGGGTCCCCACTTAGGAATTGAGAAGCGGGAATCACAACCACATAATCGCCAGCGGGTAAATTATCAAAACGATAATAGCCACCATTGGCAGTTGTATCTGTGGCAAGGACGGCACCCGTAGGATTGCCACTTGCATCTGCGGCGTAAAGCTGTACGGTTACACCATTCACACCAGCCTCAGTACCAAAATCAATTTGACTATTGTTGTCGGTATCAAACCAAATGCGATTGCCTAAACTATAAATTGGGGTGACGAAGCCAAAGTCAACGGTTAGGTCAGTGGTGGTGCCGTTTGCATTATCAACAGTAACATTGGCGGCGACTTCACCTGCTTCCATCGTTAGTACGCCACTGCTTACTGTACCTGTAGATGTGCCAATGCCATTATCATCATTATCTACATTTGAGTCGGGGTCATTTGTGCCGGCAGTATCTAAGGTGCTGGAGATTAATCCATTAGGAGGTGTGACTTCGACAATGTAATTGCCTTCTGGTAAACCACTGAAACCATAATTACCATTTACATCAGAATAGACACCACCATCACCATCATCGGCGTTGCCTTGAATGCCATCAGGTCCCCAGCCATCATCTTCAGTGCCGGGGATGCCGTCAAAGCCTGTGATGATTTCTGTAGTCCCATTTTCAGCAAATAATTGTACAAGCGCATTGAAGAGTGGTGCATCTGTACCTGCATTATAAAAACCATTGGAGTTTATGTCTGAATAGATTAAGTTTCCAAAGTTGACTTGATAAAACCCAAAATCAACCGTCATGTTGGCGCGGTTATCGTCTGTTCCTTGCCCGCTGGTTTCAAGGTCTGTTTCGCCAGTGGGTTCGCTGTTACCAGGTCCTAATGTGACTGCTGTTGCGGCAACATAGTTAATAGTGTCGCCTGTAAAAGTGGTCTGTCCATTATCATCACTATCAACATCGTTATCTGGGTCGTTGGCAGTGGAGTCGCTAATGGCTCCATTGGCGGCAATCGATGTGCCACTGCTCCAATAACCTGATAATGGGTCACCTGCAACAGTATCGCCTCCGCCAGTATCGCGGAAGTTATCTGATGCAATGACGACAACATAATTGCCTGCATCCAGTCCATCAAAACGATAATGACCATTTGCATCAGTTGTATCAAATGATAAGAAAGTATCACCAGCATCAAAGATGCCATTGCCATTATCTACATATAACTCAACACGAACACCACTAATGCCTTGTTCACCGGCGTCAATCGCACTGTTGTTATTCGTATCGTACCAAACACGATTACCTAAACTGTATCCAAGCACAAAGCCAAAATCTACAGTTGGATCAGATGTTGTCCCGTTGGAATTGTTGACCGTGATATTTGGAGCAACTTCCCCGGCATCTACTGTGAGCACACCGCTTCTTACCTGACCTCCACCTGTTCCTATACCGTTATCATTGTTATTGGTGTTGACATCTGGATTTAATGTGTCGGCATTATCAGCAGTATCTACTGTGCTGGTATATTGTGCAGTTGGTGTAACACCAACTACATAATCACCTTCTGGTAAACCGCTAAATGAATAAAGACCTGTTCCAGTAGTGATAACACCACCTGTACCATCATCGGTATTGCCTTGTATGCCATCAGGTCCCCAACCATCATCTGCTGTGCCGGGGATGCCATCTGCGCCAGTGATGATTTCTGTCAAAGTAGTGCCAGTTGCATCGCTTGCATACAATTGAACTAATGCACCGGCTAGAGGTGTATCCCCTGCATTAAATGCACCGCTATTATCATTATCTACAAATACTAAATCACCAATTTCGGCGCGATAAAATCCAAAGTCAACTGTCATGTTGGCTTGGGCGTCGGGTTCGCCTTGTCCGCCGGATAAATCTGTCTCGTTAAGTGGTTCATCTGCGGCTGGACCAAGTGTCACTGCGTTTGAGGCGACATAGTTCAATGTGTTCCCTGTGAAATTGCTTATGCCGTTTTCATCACTATCATCTACATCTGTATCAACATCATTTGCAGTTGTGTCACTAATGACACCTGCGCTATTCATTGAAGTATTACTGCTCCAATATCCCGCAAGCGGATTGCCCGGAACTGTATCTCCGACTACATCGCGGAAGTTATCATCCGGTAAAACAACAATATATTCTCCGGGAGGTAAATTGTCGAAGCGATAATATCCGCCAGAAGCAGTTGTTGTTGAAGACAGTAAAGTATCACCTACATCATAAACGCCATTTAGATTTGAATCTTGATAAAGTTCTACGAGAACGCCATCAATGCCGACTTCTGTACCAGCGTCAATTAATCCATTGTTGTTGGTGTCGTACCAAATGCGGTTACCAAGGCTAAATTCAAGTGGCGGGCTAGAGAAGCCAAAGTCGTAGGTATGATTATTTTGCCCAGCATTACCAGTTGTTACTGGAATAATGGCATGATTACCGCTTGTTGTTCCGTCAGAGTCAATTGAGTCATTGCTACCAGCATTGGCTGGGGATAAATTTAACCCTGCTAATGGTGCTTGTTGACTGCCACCAGTAATGTTTGGTATTCTGATTTCGTATGTAGAATTCGGAGCAAGTTGGGTGATATTGTAAATATGGCTTGATGTGGAAGTTCCACCCGGGAAAGAACTAAAGAAATAGTTTCCATTTGAATCTGTAATTGCGGTGGCAATTAAGATTCCGCCTTGATATAGTTCAACGGTTACACCAGCAAGTGGTGTTTCACCCGGCTCTTGAATTCCATCGTTGTCTGTTTCTGACCAGACACGATTGCCTATTTCAATGGGTGCGCTATAACAGAATCCTTCCACATCACCGATACCAATCGCTTTACCAAATGTTGTTGCGCCAGAGCCAGAATCTTGTGGGAAGATTTCATAGGCACGGTTACGGGTTCCAGTTCTATTATTAAACCAAGCAATACCACCCGAACGAATATTAAATGGGTCGAAAATAGAGACAGCAATTTCATCTGTTCCGGGAATTAAAACTAACCCGCCCACCGTTACTTCATGATGTGTTCCTCCGCCTATTGCTGTGCTAACTTCATACATATCTTGCCAATAATATTCGCCGTTGCCGGGTCCTTGCCCACCACCTGCTCCGCCTGTTGTAATGCTTCCGCAGGAAGCATTGTTTTCAAGTACGAAAACCCCACCAGAGAGACAAGCCCTTAATATGTCACCCGCTGCAACACCTTCATATAAGCCGGTGGGATTTGCAGGGATATTTACAACAACTGGAGCATAGCCTGCATCTTTGTTATATAAAGTGACATTGTTTCCCCAAGGGCTTGAGGTAGCGTAGTTGGCATTTCCGGCTTGATGCCCTAAACGGTCCATTAAACCAATCATTAAGTCGCCATTTGTATCAAATTCAATATCAGAAAGAATCGGTTGTGGGTAGATGATTTGTTTGTCAAATGCTAAGTCTGTATTTCCGTTAGTACAAGGATTTGTACAAAGTGAAGTCATGGTCGGAGACCAAGGTCTCCATTCTGCTGGATAACCGCCATCTGGATTACTTACAATACCACGTGGGTAGTTCAACGCAAATTCAAATACTAAGGAAAATGTGCCTGGTGTGCTTTCATTGGTTTTGATAATGTAGCCACGAAGGTTGTTTACATTTTGTGTGCTTTCTGCAGAGCAGATAACCCCAACGTAAACTTCATTGCGATAAATTTCAACTGCCCAAGGGCGAATATCACTGGCAGGGCAAGCAGTGGCAGCGGCAGGTAGTGAAATTGGAACTGTATGATTTAGTGAGACAGATGCAATATCAATTGCATACAAAGTTTGGTTTGCGAGGTTCACAAACCATAATTCTGTATCATCTGTGCCGATATCCATATCACCAATTGCGGCTTTACCAACGGCATCCCAACCTTGTGGGTCTGTGTTTGGAGTACTTGATGTACCTGTAAGACCGCGAGCTGCATTACTGGGCAACGAGCCAACTGGTATTCCTAATGTAGTTATGTCTACAAAATTTGAAACAGATATTGTTGCACCGGTTGCCGGGTTAACTACAGTTGCATAAATACCACCAGCACCAAGCGGACCTAAACCTGAATGTCTTTTGGCAAGTGCGGCAGAAAATACAGTTGCAGTTGAGCGTTGATATGCCAACCCCCATGTTGCGCCAATTTGGGCATAAGTTGCAAGAGGTTCTTCGATAGTTGCGTCGTATCTTCCGTATGCGTTATAAGGAATTGAAACAAGCGCTACTTGAGAGGCAACACTCCCTGCTACTAATGGGTCGCCGTTGATATAACAAGGCATGACGATGAATGGATTATTTTGGCAATAATCAGAGGGCAAAGATAAACCCATATCTACACCTGCCGATGGGCTTGTTACAAATTGAACCGTTGTTCCAGAGTCAATGCCAAAGGCACCGGGGGCTAGGTTTGATGGGATGTTTGTAAATTCAATGCGAACTTGCGTACCATCGGGAATGCTTAAAGAGTAATCCCCTGTGGAGGATGTTGTATCAGAATCCACCGTAGCACCTGAAGCGTCGTATGCAGTAACAAGTATGCCGGAAACACCAGTGTCGCCTGAGCCACGCACACCATTATCGTTGTAATCTGTAAAGACGTTGCCCGTAATTGTATTGGGGTCTGCACTCGTGAAGACTAATTTTGATTGATTGTAAGTTCCTGTAGTTCCGCTTCTTGTATCACATATAGATAATGTCCAGTTGCCTAATGCATCTTCCCCTTTGAAAGCACTTAACAAATCGTAGGGTTTGGCTGTACGGTCTAGTTCAAAGATAGGTGCAGCAATTACGTCGTTATCATTATCATAGATTGAATTTGCAGAGGTATCATCTAATAGCAAATCATAATTGTCAAAATCATCAGGGCTGGCAACCGTTGGGGAACCTAATCCACCGCCAGAAACCAACACTACCGTTGTTCCAGATGGCGAAGTAAGTGTAACTCTAACATCACTGCGACGAGCGTGGGAAATATTCAACCCCACATTTAAGTCTGCAATGATAATGCTAGAGGCTACGTTAAATGTTCTTGTTAATGGAGATGCACAACTTAAATCTACAATTGCTCCGGTTGTGTTGTCAATTAGTGTTGTTGTGAGGGCGTGTGCTGGTGATGGTGTCCCCAGTAGATTGAACATTAACACCCCTAAAATCAATAAAGAAAAACTGCGATGCATTGCTTTCATATAAACCTGTATAGACTTGCTAAGGTAAGATAAATAATCGCAATCAGTATACACCCGATTTTATTTTTTTAAGGTTTAATTTCCCAAGCTTGCTCCACAATAAATTCTATATACAAATCTGCTACTTGTTTACCAAGTTCTAAGCCGGCTTCAAGGTCGAAGCGATAATGAATTCCACCATACAAACGTGATATGGAAGCCTCCCTTGCCTTTGCTTGGATTTCAGTTGCGTCATTGGGGAAATAAAAGGCTAACACTTCTGCACCAGCAGATGAAAAACAACTGTGACCAGAAGGATAAGAAGGATGATTTGGATACCCCACCAATCCTCTAATACGTTCATCTGCCTGCCACGGACGAACAACTAAATAATGATATTTTGAATCCCAACAGCCAATTCCAGAGTCCATTATCGCCATGTTCATGGTAGAAAAAACATGACCTGCTTCTACGCTAGATAACTTATATTCAGTAATTAATTGCGATGCAATTAAGTTCCAATACCCTGCTGGTGTAAAAGTTCCTGGGTTACCTGCCCAATAATCAGCAATGGCTAATTGTTCGTGAGTTACCGTCTGTTGTACTTGATAAACTTCATCCAATGCGGTTAAGAATTCAGGTGAACCATTTTCAGGTGGAGGAGCAGACCGAAACTGGTCTGGTGAAGCGAGTAACCATGGGGTTACCTTTCCCCAACTTGGAGCTTGTGGATTCGCTTGAAAAGGGTCTGGTTTCCAAATCCCCTCACCAACTGGAAGCGGATCAGATTTTCCTGCTGTTGATGCGCCATCATTTATTCTTTCTGCAATTACATTTTGAGCAATAGCCCGCCCAAAAGATTCGCCAATATCAAGGTCTGATGGCAAAATATTTCCAGATAATATTAGAGACTGACGCGCTTCTTCTACTTGATTGAGAATTGCTTCTTTTGTTTCTGGAAACAGATACAACAGGGTCGACTCTGCTACGCCAATCAAAACAGCACACTCAAATGGCTCACACCCAATTTCAACTGGCAAAACTTCATTATTTAATGTTTTAGGAAAACGGCTTTCTAAATTGATATTATATTTATGAACTTCATCTAAAGCACGTTGCTGAGCAACACTCACAATTGCATACGCGCGTGAGGCAATCGGCGGATTACGATAATAAAAACTCACCCAATCTCGCGTAACTTCATTCCACTTTACAACGGGTGAACCGTACCAATCGAGAATCTTATACACTTCTCCACTAGTTCGATTTTCAGTTAAAACGATCAGGTCATCTAATTCGGAATGAATCAGCGGGCTTTCAAGAACTGTAAACTCTACAGGTATTTCCATATCAACTAGAATGGATGTAGTTGGCAACACCGTAGGAGTACAACTTGAAAGAACTAAAATCAATGTTATAAAAAGAAATATCTTTTTCATAAAATATCTTCGCCTTTTGCCAAAGTGATAAAATAATCCCATGTCCATTGTTCCTTCAATGTTACCCGATTTTCGCGTTCGGCAGAGAGATTATCTACTGGAGATTTCTCGTCTCTTAACGCAAGAATTGGATTTGGAAAAACTGCTGGCACGCATTTTACGAGTCTCTATTGAAATGTTAGCAGGGCAGGCAGGGATTATCGCGCTCAAACATGCGGACGGTTGGAAAGTTGTTGCCGCACATGGCATCGCACCTGCTTTTCTTTCTTATTTATCTCCATTATTAGCAGAAGAAAAAGTACGTGAGTTAGATGTAAGCGAACTCAACCGCATGTTAAAAGAACTGACCTATACCGCGAGCATGGGTTTGTTAAATGGAACAGGTTTACCCCTCGCCACACGTGGACAAGTGATTGGTGTAATTTTTATTTTCAGAAATTATCCGGATACATTCACACCGAATGACAAAATCCTTTTGCAATCTTTTGCAGACCAAGCCGCCATTGCCGTGGTCAATGCGCAACTGTATGGTCAGGTTTCGTATGAAAAGCAAAGATTAGATGCCTTATTAGAATCTGCCGCCGATGGAATTTTGATTTTAAATTCAGAAATGAATATCGAACGATGTAATCAAGCCTTTACAAAATTATATGGCTTAAGCCATGAAGAAATTACAAACAAACCACATAACGAAATTATTAAATGGAAGAAAGAACCGCATGGCAACACATTGGAAGAATCGGTTGTAAATGGCTGGCCCCTCACACCCAATGCCACCTTATATGTAGAAGGTGATTTAGAAAGACCATCCTTACAACCCATCCCTGTTGGAATTACATACGCGCCATTAATTTCTGAAGAAGGCAAAATTCGCAATGTGATTTTGAGCGTGCGCGATATTACACACTTCAGAACTGCAGATGAAATTAAAGCAACTTTCATTTCAATTGTGAGCCATGAATTACGCACGCCTGTGGCTTTGATTAAAGGCTACGCTTCAACTTTGCGCCGAGATGATGCCAAGTGGGATAAACGCACTATCAATGATTCATTAGCCGTGATTGAAGAAGAGGCAGATAGATTGTCTAAAATGGTGGATGATTTGTTAGATGCTTCACGTTTACAAGCAGGCGGCTTGAGCTTGAATCATGCTGACGTTTCATTGCCCAATTTGGCGTTAAGAGTCGAGGCGCGTTTTTCTGCTCAATCGCCAAAGCATAAAATCATCACAGACTTTCCTGAAAATTTTCCTGTCATTCTCGGTGATGAAAATCGTTTGGAGCAAGTGGTTTCAAATCTTGTTTCAAATGCGTTGAAATATGCGAGTGAGGGTGAAATCAAAATTAGCGGCTCAGTCACTTCTGACCAAGTTATCGTTTGCGTGAGTGACCAAGGACCTGGGATTGATAATAGAGATATTCCGCATATTTTTGATAGGTTTTATCGTTCGACTTCTGCCGTGAAACAGACGAAAGGCGCAGGGTTGGGACTTTACTTGGCGCGTGCAATTGTGGAAGCACACGGCGGGCGCATCTGGGCGGACGCGACAGTTGGTTCTGGCGCGCGGATATGTTTTTCACTTCCGCGTTGATTTAAACCCTTCTGGCGAACCTCCCCAAAGAAATTTAGAAAAAGGTACAATTAGTTTAACAAAATATATGGAATGTAATGGCTTGCCATTGCATAAGCAGTAACAAGCTCCTGCAATCCAAAATTAAAAGGATAAACTCATGCCCAATATTCCTCCACGAAAAAAGGTCAACAAAAAATATACATGGAACAAAGAAAGTGTGTTCAAAACCCCAAAAGATTGGGAAGCCGCGCTCAAAGCTGTTTTGGATGATGTGCCAAATGTAAAAAAATTTGAGGGTACATTAAGTGAAGGTCCTGCGAAACTTTTAGAAGGCATTAAAGCCATTGAAGATTTAATCAGCCGTGCGCAAACTGTGTTTATGTATGCTCAATTTGAATATGCAGTGGATACCACCAATCAAGCCTCAGCGGGTATGGTTGGGAAAGCCTCCAGCATGGCGGGTCAGGTTGCGGCGGCAACTTCTTTCTTAAACCCAGAATTGATTCAAATCGGTAAAGAAAAATTAGATGCTTGGGTAAAAGAAAATGATAAGTTGGCTGTTTATAAACAAAATTTTGATGATTTGTTCCGCCAACAAGCTCACGTCCGCTCGGCAGAAGTAGAAGAAATTTTAGGCATGTTAGCAGACCCATTTAGCGGACCGGGGAACTCGTCTAGCATGTTGGTGAATGCAGACTTCAAATTTGCACCTGCGAAAAATAGCAAAGGTAAAAAAGTTGAAGTGACACAAGGTAATTATCACTCTGCTTTGATGGAAGACCCTGATAGAAAAACACGCCAAAGTGCTTTTGAAAGTTATCACGACAAACATATTGAATTCAAAAACACGTTGGCAACAAATTTAAGCACATCCATTAGTGCCAATATTTTCAATATGCGTGTGCGTAAGTTTGAATCATCACTTTCAGCTTCATTGTTCAACAACAACGTGCCTGATGAAGTCTTTCATAACTTAATCAATACTTTCAAAAAGAAATTGCCTGTCTGGCATCGTTACTTTGAAATCAAACGCAAAGCCTTGAAATTAAAAGACATTCAATACTTTGATATGTGGGCTCCGATTGTCAAAAAGAAACCAAAAATTTCATTTGAAAAAGCGGTGGATTTGATTTGCGAAAGCCTTGCTCCGCTTGGTAAAGAGTATGTAGATACTGTTCGACAAGGTTGTTTGAAAGAACGTTGGGTTGATTCAGCAGTTAATCAAGGAAAGATGAATGGCGCGTTTTCTTATGGCTCACCCGGCACACATCCTTTCATTATGATGTCATACACTGGCGAAGTCGGGAGCATGAGTACACTAGCGCATGAATTGGGTCACTCTATGCATTCGTATTTGTCATGGAAGAATCAGCCGTTTGTGTATTCGGGCTATTCATTATTTGTCGCCGAAGTAGCCTCCAATTTCAATCAAGCCATGATGCGCGGACATTTGCTCAACACCATCAAAGACAAAAACTTCTTGATTGCCTTAATCGAAGAAGCCGTGAGCGGAAACTTCTTTAGATATTTCTTCCAAATGCCGACATTAGCACGCTTCGAACTTGAGACGCATCAAAGAGTCGAGCGCGGAGAACCTCTCACCGCCGACTCAATGCAAAACTTGATGGCTGATTTGTTCAGTGAAGCCTTTGGTCCAAAAGTAAAAATTGACCGTCCGCGTGTGGGCATGGTTTGGTCTACATTTAGTCACTTATTTGCGGACTATTATGTCTTCCAATACGCCACTGGTATTTCAGGCGCACATGCACTAGCAAATAAAATTTTGCGTGGCGAGCCAAATGCCTCAGAAAAATATCTCGGCTTTTTGAAATCAGGTTCATCCGATTATGCTTTGAATGTGTTGAAAAAAGCAGGCGTAGATTTATCTACACCCAAAGCCGTGGAAGAGACGTTCTCCATCATGGAAGGTTATATTGACCGATTAGAAGAGTTGGTTGGGTAGTTTTCTAGTTGGCTAGTTAGATAGTTTTCTAGTTACGCATCATGGATTTGTAATCCGTGATGCGTAATTCGTTTATAATGTGGTTTCAATTAATAAATCGTAAATCCAAAATCTCAAATCGGAAATTATTAAATGCCTCAAACACAAATTGCATGTCCTCGTTGTAAACAATTAATTTCTGCGGATGTTGAGCAGTTATTTGATGTGACTGCTGACCCGCAAGCCAAACAAAGATTATTAAGCGGGCAATCAAACTTTGCGCGTTGTCCGCATTGTGGTTATCAAGGTCGCTTGGCGACTCCAGTTGTGTATCACGATAATGATAAAGAGTTATTACTAACATTTTTTCCATCTGAATTAATGTTACCCGTCAATGAGCAGGAGAAAATTATTGGTCCATTGATAAAAAAAGTGACCGACAATTTGCCACCTGAAAAACGCAAAGGTTATTTATTAAATCCGCAAGCCAACCTCACGTACGAATCATTTTTGCAAACTATTTTAGGCAAAGATGGCATCACGCCTGAAATGCTCAAAGAACAACAAGACCGTGTGCAATTTTTAGAACGTCTAATGCAAGTTACATCTAAAGATGTGCGTTCGGAATTAATCAAGCAAAATGAAAAAATTATTGACGAACAATTTTTTGCTTTGTTCAGTCGCATTGCGCAAAGCGCCATGCAAAGTGGACAAGAGCAAATGGCACGCGCGTTGATTGATATTCAAACTCAATTGCTGGAAGAAACCGCGTATGGTCGTCAGCTTAAAGAATCTGTTGGGGAATTAGAAGCCGCTCAACACGTCTTGCAAGAAGCGGGACAAAGCCTCACGCGCGAAAAACTTCTGGATTTCGTCTTAGAGTCCAAAACCGATGCACGCATCCGCGCTTACGTTTCACTTGCTCGGGCAGGGATGGATTATCTTTTCTTTCAAACGCTTTCTGAAAAAATTGACAAATCCAGTGGCGAAGAAAAAACTCGTTTGGAAAACATCCGCGAAAAGTTATTGGGTTTTACCAATGAAGTGGATAAGCAAGCCGAAGCACGTTACAAACAAGCGCAAGAATTTTTGGATACATTGTTAGCACAAGATGACATTGAAAAAGCGACGCGTGAAAATTTAGAAGGCTTTACACAAGATTCAGTTGACCTTGCTCAACAAATGTTGCGCCAAGCCTCTGAGAAAAATGATTACACGCGCATGGGCAAGTTGCAAAAAATGATTCAAGTGTTACAAGCCGCCAGCACACCACCTGAAGTGATGTTCATTGAACAATTGATTCAATTGCCTGATGAAGCCGCAATTGAATCCGCTTTGGGACAAAACCCAGAGATGGTTACTCAACAGTTGTTAGATTATATGAGCAATTTAGTGAGTCAAATGGAATCACAGCCTGATAACCCCGAAGCCAAAGCGATGGGCGAAAAAATAAGTGAAGTGTATAAGGTGGCGTTGAAGTTTTCGATGAAGAAGAATATGGGGTAACAAATAGCCGCGTTACTGCGGCTATTTGTTTCAAAAATCAGTTGTAACATTATCGATTGGTAGATATAGCAGTAGAAGTAGAACCAACGATATTATTAGAGGCATCCCGAAATTCAATAAAAATGCGGTTAACAGCAGGATCAAATGTAATACAACCAAGGAATGTTACAAAGACTGCTACCGAACGGTTCTGTCCTGCTAATACGTTTTGTAAGATGTGATCGCCAATTACAGTGCCTGTACCCGGATCGGTCTCTTGAATCAAAACGCTTATTGGTAGAGACACACCACCAGTGTTCGCGGTGACGGTAATATCACCTGTAGCGGCAACGCCCACATTGGTCATTGCCACTGCAAAAACATTTTGCCCAAAACAAGGGACTTGATGAAAATCAGTTGTAGTTGTTAATGCAATAATATCAGGAACTGATACATTGTTTGCTCGTAATAACCATGTATTAACACCCGTCAATAAGGTAGTACTAGCAGAATTTGTTGCAGTAGCTCGAACATGAACCGATGTAGCCGCAAAAGCCACGGAAGGTGTAAAAGAAAGCAAAAAACAAGCTATTGTATTTCCACCAGGAATATCAACTGATGGGTTAGCAACACTGATAATTACATTTGTAGCACAGTTGGTTTGATAATATGTGAAGGTACCAGCCGGTGCAGGGTTAAGTGAAAGTGTAACACTAGTTGCTGTATTAGAACCAATATTAATCACAGAGCTAAAAATAGTCACTGGGCTACCTACCACTGCATTTCTACTTGTGGGCAATATTGCATTCACTAAAGCCGCATTACGAATCATGTAAACTTGTCCACTAAAGTTTCCAATAGTAATACCTGGAGATGTGCCAACTCCACCGACAGGAGTTGATTGAAAATTTTGAACCGAATCATTATCTATAAAATCTAATCTTAAACCTCCACCGCCAGCACCCGTATTAACTACTACGGAATATGTATCCCCCGATCCACCCACAGAAGTAATGCTTGCTCCTGTTACTCCACCAACTGGGTCTAGTGTAGATAACACAAAATCTGTACTATCTACACCTGTTACAGATTGCGTAAATTTAACAGTATAAGTTACTGAAGCAGCATTTGTATAAGAATCTGTAGGTACAGAGCGAACAATACTAGAGACCATTGGTGCCGCTAAAATAGATTGAACCGTGAACTTAAACCAAATACCACTATCAGCATATACGTATGTATACTCATCTGGGTCAGTTTCAATAACTGCACGTACTTGCCAATAGTATGTTTGCCCATACACTAATGGAAAATCAAAAACCTCAGCAACATCATCACCTCCAGAATAAAGGGAGTCTCGATTAACCCAAGCATCATTATCACAAGCATTATTATTCGTTGTATCGATACAATATTGATAATAATCACCCTCGTCTAAAAATGCGTCACCCCAATTGAGTAAACGATAAGTTGAAAGTGGTCTATTAATAATGGAATTGTTTACAGGGGTTATCTTATTAAACCCAACTACAGCTGCGGAAACAGTAAATGACCACCAAGCAGAAGCGTCGCCATTTGCATATATTAATGTATTTTTAGATCTAACTTGCCAATAGTATGTTTGCCCTGCTATTAGATTAAATTCTGGATTTTCTTCCGTTCCACCAGAATAAAGAGATTCACGATCTATCCAATTATCAGCGTCACATAAATTATTATTAGTCTGGTCAACGCAATATTGATATTCATCAGTATCAGGGAAACCAGGTAATAAAGCATCAGTCCAAGTTAAAAAATGATAAGTACTATTAGGCAATGGGATAACAGCACCATTTGCTGGTGAAATTTTGTTATAACCAACTGGCCCAATTTTTGGTGCAATAGGCAATTTAAATGCTTGTGCTTGTGTGCTTTGCCACACATAAATACAATAATTTTGGGAATCTAAACAATTCCCATTTTTCACCAGCAAGTATTGAGCCTTTTTGTTTTCATAAAGCAATTCATTGCCTTTATCGCTGCGAAAAATCCAACCGTACGATTCTAAATATTCCGGCGCATAAAACTTGAGTGTATTTTTCTTCTCTGAGAAATTGACAGAGGCTTGATATGCAGTGCCATCCAGTACAAGTGCCTGACCCTTTATTTCTATAGTATTATGAACATTGCCTAGATTTTCCCAACTTACATCAGGATACAAAGGTACAACTTCTTCTTGGTCTCCAATTTGTTGCGAAGTTTGAGCCATTACATTGCCATGAGCCGGCAATACCAATATAGTCACAATAACAAAAGAGAAAAAGCGATACAGAGATTGTTTTATTTTTGTCATTTTTCTATCCTTTCATGAACTTAATGCTAACACAATTTTAATCTAAGATCCTAATAGCATCAAAAGTTTTCGGTGAAGAAGAATTTTGGAAAATAAAAGTCATAACACCCTAAAACGGCTTAAATCTCATCAAGAACAACAACACAGCCAACACTACTAATCCAACCGCCGCCAACAAATGCGGATTTGTTTTGGCAATCAATCTATGCACTTCCTCCATATCCACTGATTTATTTTCATCGGCTGGATTATGAGTGGACATACCGGTCATATATTCCAAACCCAATGCCTTGCGAATGGGACTGTAATATTTACGTCCATACCATGTCATCCATACAGCCATCAAAAAGAAAATTAAGGTGGATAGTCCCCACCAGCCTTTGCTCCACCATTGCACAGCGTACCCCATATAAATGCTGGTGATGAGAAGAATCAACATGCTGATTCCCATCAATGGAATGGTGATACCAGGCATATCCAACAGCATTGACATGCGTTTCACGTCCTTTTCTTTGGGCAGTAAAAAGGCTGTTGCCATCGAAACCCCATGAGCGAAGAAAAATAAAATAGCGAACAAAATATGTAGCCAAAGCATCCAATTGTATAAAGTCATTTTGCATTCTCCTTTGTGTTCAATTATATAACTACCTCAACCCTGCAAACAAATCCGTTTCTACTTCTCTGCCCCCATTCACCAAACTAAACGCACGGAAAAAAGTGCCTTGCATTGAAAGCACTGCCACTGCCGCATCTTCATGTGCATTGGCAAGTTCACCTAACGTCGCTAATTGACTTTGATGACATTGAATCGCTTTCCATGCAGTACGGCAATAATCAGCAGTATCAATCTGCGTCGTAATCATCCATTCTTTCCACGGCACTTCGCCACGAATTTGGTCATCAACGGGGAAGGTCATATCGCCGATAAAAGGCGCAATCAAATTGATAAAATTTTCGCTATCCACCATGTAATACAATTTTGAAACGCGATGCGATTCAAAATTTTCATTATCTTGATAACTAGAATCTGCGGCACAAACAACCGCGGCGTTGGTAAATTGTCCAATCGCAATATGGTCAGGGTGACCATACGCGCCATCGGGAGCAAACGTCACCACCACTTGCGGTTTGATTTTACGAATATGCGTGACTATTTTCTTAATCGCCTCAGCATGATTCGCTTTATCAACATCGCCATCAATATAATCAAGGAAAGAAAGACTCTTCATCCCCAAAATATTGACAGCATTTTCCAATTCTTTCGTGCGGATTTCGCCAAGTCGCTTCAAGCCTGGATTCTGCTTGGGTTCACCAGCCCAGCCTCTTTCTCCGCGTGAAGCGCAGACGAGATGAGTCTCCACGCCTTCGGCAGAGTATTTTGCAATCGTGCCACCTAATCCCATTGATTCATCATCTGGATGCGCAAAGACGGCGAGAAGTTTTAATTGAGTCATGTTGATTCCTTAAATAAAAAATAAGGGCGAGATAACCTCGCCCCTACAAAATTTATCTTTCCGAAACTTCTTTGAATGTTTCAGCCGTAATGTTGTAGGCTTTTGCAAAACCTGCCACATACCTTCCGCCTTTAGGCGTGATGCGCCAGAAATTAAAATCTGCGAGTTTGAATAATTGCTCTGATTCTGGAAAGCGTTCGAGATATTGTTTTTTCAACGGCATGTAACCTGGTGCACCATTTTCAATTTGCTCGGCTTTGCCACGAATAGACACACGCACCAAAGTTTGTGGGTCGCTCCGTCCATCATCAGTTTCACAAATCAACAAACTGACTTCTTTCTTTTTTTGCATATCTACCGTATGTTGTGCCAAACGGCTGACAAAAATATAAAAAGCTGAAAAATCTTCGGCAAAAATATATGCCACCATCGAAACTTGCGGAGTTTCATCTCGTATTGTGCCTAACGTGGCAATACGTGTGCCTCGAATAATTTGTGCTAAAACTTTTTCTGATTGTGCATCCATGTTTTATTCCCCTATTGGCGGATTATCTAATCGTAAACCATGTCCGCGCACGGTGTTGATATATTGATGACCATGGTCAAGCACAGCCAATCTATCACGCAAGCGGCGGATTAATGCATCTAAGGCTTGGTCTGAAACACCGGCAGTTTGCTCCTCACCCCACACCACCGAGACTAAATCAGTACGTGGCACTACTTGACCTTGCTTTTCATATAACATCCATAATAATTTAAATTGTTGGGCAGATAATGGCGGAACCAATTGTTGTTGATTAACCCACACCTGACGTGATTTTTGGTCCATCAACAAACGCCCAGAACGTGCACCACCTTCTGCTAATGGCATGGTCGCATCGGAAGTTAAAAATAAAAATTGCTGAGCCAGCGCAACACCTAACAAATCTCCATCCTGCAACATGACAGGTCCCGTTAATTCATTTCCATTATGATTCGTGCCATTTTTACTGCCCAAATCTTCCATGGTCACACCTTCTGGTGTCGGTGTGATGCGTACGTGAAAACGTGAAACTTGCCTATCTTGCAATTGAATATCACAAGTAGGGTCGCGTCCAATCATCAACGTATGGTCTAACGACCAACGCTCTCCTTTAAGAGGACCGTCTTGTGCGACGAGTACGGGATATTCAGCTTCGTGTTCCATACAAACTTACTTACCGCCTTTCGTAAATTTCAAAAATGCCATGCTGAGCGATAGCAAAGCATCTCTATAATTATCTTAGAGATTCTTCACCACAAGCATGGCTCAGAATGACATGTCATAGTTTATAATATAGCAGAAAAGTGGAAATCTGTGCATAACTAGATTGTAACAAAATGTGATACACGCCGAAAATATCACAAACAATCTTAATCCACTTCGTACGTAGTACAAGGAGAAGATGCCCCAATCATTAAAGAATGGGGAAGTCTTACGTGACCGTTACACCATAAAAGAAAAAATTGGTCAGGGCGGCACGGGCAATATTTATCTTGCAGATGATTTACGCCTGCAAGGTAGGTTATGCGCTATCAAAGAAGTTGAGCATAATCAGACTCTCCCCTCCGATATTCTTGAACAAGCACGCGAACAATTTTTTCGCGAGGCTTCTGTACTTGCACGCCTCGACCATCCCAACTTACCAAAAGTCTCTGATTATTTTTCAGAAGGTCTGCGTGATTACCTCGTCATGGACTATGTGCCGGGTAAAGATTTACGTCAGTTAATGCAAGATGCCCGTCGTAACAAAACATTTTTACCTGAAAATGAAGTACTCCGTTGGGCTGTGCAAATTGCCGATGCATTAGATTATCTCCATCATCAAGACCCACCCATTATTCATCGTGACATCAAACCAAGCAACATCAAAATTACGCCAAGTGGTTTGGTCAAACTTGTAGATTTTGGTTTAGTAAAAATCATGGCACCTGATGAAGTCACTATTACCGTCATTCAAGGTCAAGGAACTGCACTTTATACACCACTTGAACAATACGGTGGTGATGATACCCACACAGACCCACGTGCTGATATTTTTGCATTCGGTGCGACGCTTTATCATTTGTTGACAAACGAACCACCAGCGGAAGTACGCAAACGCTTCTTAAATAATAGAAGCCTGATTCCCCCGCGTGAAATTAATCCAAGCCTAAGCATTCACGTCGAAAAAGCCATCTTGTGGGCAATGTCCTTGCATCCTGATAATCGTCCATTAAATGTACTTGCTTTGCGTGATGCTTTGATTGGCAAGCAAGAAGTTCCAGCATATTCAACAATGGATATGTTAAGTTTTGAAACACCACAAATGACTATTTTTCCGTCCGAACAAATTGCGGGTTACATCGCCGGCGGATTATTCTTGATTGGTTTGTTCGCAACCTTGTTGAGATAGAGCATAGCCTATGAAAATCGGAATGATGGTAGATAGTTACAAACCTTACATTAGTGGTATTACCAACTATGTAGAGGTTAACAAAGAATATCTTGAAAAAATGGGGCATGAAGTTTTTGTATTTACGTTTGGCGATTTAGATTATAAAGATAATGAAAAAAATATTATTCGTAGTCCCGGCGTTCCCTTAGCAGACTCGGGATTTTATTTATCTCTGCGCTACAAACGCTTTGCATGGAAATTCTTGCAGAGCATGGATGTTGTGCATGTTCATCATCCATTCTTAAGCGGACGTTTGGCTTTAAGATATTGTCGCCCGATGAAAATTCCAATTGTATTCACCAACCATACCCGTTATGATTTATATGCCCAAGCATACTTCCCGTTAATGCCGGATCAAGTCAGCACAGGTTTATTACAAGCCTACATGCCATCATTTTGCAAAGCAGTTGATTCGGTCATCACGCCATCGGCTGGTATGGAAAAAGTATTGCGAGAATTAGAAGTCGAAGAACCGATTGAGATTATTCCAAACGGTGTAGATTTAAGAGATTTCAAATCAGCCAAACCACTTTCACGAGCAAAATTTGGTTACAAAAAAAATGATGTAATTCTGGTTTACTCCGGTCGTATTGCAGTAGAAAAAAATCTTCCATTCTTAATTGAAGCGTTTACAGGAGTTGCCAAAGCCATTCCAAATGTGCATTTGTTATTAATCGGCGGTGGTATTCAACAGTATGAAGAAGAAATTCATACATTAATCAAGCAGTTGAATTTTTCAAATCGCATCAAAGCCATTGGCAGAGTTCCGTATGAACAATTGCCACAATATCTCGCCATGTGCGATGTTTTCGTGACCGCCTCGGTTACAGAAGTTCATCCATTATCTGTGATTGAGGCAATGGGAGCAGGCTTACCTGTCATGGGTATTGAATCTGTCGGTGTTGGTGATACAGTAGAAGATGGCGTGACAGGATTTTTATCTACGGAAGATTTGCCTGCTTTCACCGCAAAATTAACCCGCCTCTGCCTTGACTCAAATCTGCGTGCCAAAATGAGCAAATCAGCCCGTCAAGCATCTTCTGCTTATGCAATTACACGCACGACAAAGATGATGGTTGAGCATTATCAAAAAGTGATTAAAAAGGCAAAAAAGAAAAAAATCAATTGGAGTATAAAACTTCAAAAACTTTTGCAAGAGTTTATTTATGAATAAACATAATCAAGAACTGGGCAAGTGGGGAGAAGAAACAGCCATGCAATGGCTAACGGAACATGGTTATGAAATTATCGCTCAAAACATCCGCACGCCGTATGGCGAAATTGACATCGTCGCCAAACAAAAAGATATCACTATTTTTGTTGAAGTGAAGACTTTAACTTCCAGCAAAAACTTTTTCCCTGAACAACAAATTACAGCGCGGAAACGCGAACACATGCTCAATGCCGCACAACATTATGCTTCAGAGAATAATATTAACCATTGGCAAATTGATGTGATTGCCATTGAGGGAAAACAAGACCCGCAAATAACTCATTTTGAGAATGCGATATAATTTTCATCTCATCTGTACAAGTTAAAATGAAATTTGAAAGAATAGAATCAAGCATCCATTAAAAAAAGAAGCGGTTTTTCATCAAAACAACATAGGAGAATATTATGGCAGATAGAGTCATCGGAACCGATGTTAGTTTTTATCAAGACGACCCTCAAACCCCCAGTGGCATTGATTTTACAAAAATGCGCCAGAATGGTGCCGCCTTTGCGATTATTCGTGCAGGGCAAAATTTATGGATAGACCGCGATTTCAAAGTTAATTGGCGTGAAGCCAGAGCCGCTGGTATTCCGCGTGGTTCGTATTGGTTTTATGATAGCCGCGCTGACCCAAAAAAGCAGGCTGATTTGTGGGTTTCTTTATTTAATGGTGATACTGGTGAATTGCCTTTATGGGCTGATTTTGAAGATAATTACAATGGTAGTTTCAAAGGTTGGAAGCATTGGTATAACTTTATTGAACGTCTGAAAGAACTTTTGCCCGGTAAAGAAATTGGTGTGTACACTGCTTATTATTATTGGTTAGAAAATACTGTTTCGGCGGGTATCCCTAATGCTTCGTTAAATTATTTCAAACAATATCCGCTTTGGGTTGCGAATTATGGTGTGACTACTCCATTAATTCCTAAACCGTGGACAGCTTGGACGCTGTGGCAATTCACTGATAATGGTGATGGGTTTCCATATGGCGTTGAAAGCAAAAATATTGACTTAAATTATTTCAATGGCGATATTGAAGATTTTTATCAACGATTTGGGATAAGCCATACACCGATTCCAAACCCAACGCCGAGTAACGATTATCGCGTTACAGCTTCACCATCTTTGCGCGTACGTGAAGCACCAAATACCACCGCCAAACAAATCGGAAGTTTGTTTCTGAATGAAGTCGTTGAAAAGATTGGCGAAAGTGCAGATAAAGATTGGTTGAACATCAAACGTAAAGATGGAAGTTTAACGGGTTGGAGTTTTTCTGCTTATTTACAAAGACTTTCCGCTTCACCCGCCCCGACACCTGAACCAGAACCGACGCCGGAGCCTACGCCTGAACCAACTCCAACACCGACAAACAAATGGTACAAAGTGACGGCTTCACCATCATTGCGTGTGCGAGCCGGAGCAGGGACAAACTTTACTCATATTGGAAGTCTTTTAACGAATGAAGTTGTGCAAGAAATTGAAGCCAATGCAGACCGGACTTGGTTAAAAATCCGCAAGGAAGATGGAAGTTTAACAGGCTGGGTAGCGGCTGAATATCTTGTGCCAACCACTGCGCCAGAATATCCCACCCCACCGGATGAAGAAGATAAAGATTGGTATCGTGTTACTGCTGCACCTTCATTGAAGGTACGTGAAGGACCAGGTCTTGAGCATGAATCGATTGGCTTGGTTTACTTTGGTGAGCTGGTTGAAAAAATTGATTCAAACTTAGATGGTACATGGTTCAAAATTCGGAATAAAGACCGCTCTTTAGTTGGATGGAGTTCGAGTCAATATTTAGTTACTGCCGGGTCTCCGACTCCAGACCCAACACCTCCTCCGCCACCAACCATTCCAGACCATAAAGATAAGACTTGGTATCGGGTTAACACAGCAACTCTAAACATAAGAGAAGCGGCGAACACAAATTCAAAAATCGTAGGGAAGTTATCCAAAAATGATACTGTTCCCGCATTAGATGATTCATCGACTACTGGTTGGGTACAAATTCAAAAGTTAGATGGTTTGACTGGTTGGTGCTCAAAAGATTTGTTAGTGAAAATTAGTAACACACGCCCAGATTCTGTGCTACAAAATCTTTATACCGGCATTACATACATGCGTAAAGATTTAATTGCACCACGCCCAATTGTGATGCATGTATTAGCCATTGATTTGCAAAATACAAAATTAGAATTTTTAGTAACGCCTTCAAAATCTGATGTGATTTGTACGCGTACCACGTCACAATTTTTAGATGAATTCAAATTGCATGTGGCAATTAATGGTGGATATTTCAGTTATTTAGATGCTTCTTACGACCCGAAAAAACTTTGCCCAAATGGTGGCGAACCGGTACGCATTAGTGACTATGCGGCATCACGCGGAACAATTTATTCAAAGAAGAGAACTGCTCAGCCTGTGATTCACATTGGCAAAAAAAATCAAGTGAATGTGACAACCTATGGCAAAGACCCAGGTTTTGGTGTGTTCAACGCTGTTTCTGGTGACCGTTCGGTTGTGGTTGACGGAAAGTTAGCCAAAAACCTTGCGGCACTCGCACCTGCTCCACGCACGGCAGTTGGATTAAGTAAAAATGGTCGCTGGTTAACGTTTATGGTGATTGATGGTCGTCAAGATGGTTATAGTGAAGGTGCTACATTGTCTGAAGTTGGTGAGCTGCTTTTATCATATGGCGTTCATACTGGGGTAAACATGGATGGCGGCGGTTCTTCTGCTATGGTCATTCGCGGGTTTGATGGCAAATCACGAACTTTGAACTCACCAATTGATTTAGGAAAGCCCGGTCAGCAACGGCGTGTTGGAAATCATTTGGGGATACTTGTTAAACCATAAATAAAAAAACAACTCTCAAATTGAGAGTTGTTTTTTTATAAACTACTTTAATTATCTTGCAACTCTGCCGCCCGTAACGTATTCTTCATCAACATCGCAATTGTCATCGGACCGACTCCGCCGGGAACTGGTGTAATAAATCCAGCCACTTCTTTGGCTTCATTGAAATTGACATCACCTACTAAGCGTTGTCCGCTTTTCTTGGTTGAATCAGGAACTGCATTAATTCCCACGTCAATCACAGCCGCGCCGGGTTTAATCCAATCACCGCGTACAAATTCAGTTTTACCAATTGCGGCAATGAGGATATCGGCTTGGCGAACAGTGTTTGGAATATCTTTTGTTTTGGAATGAACAACTGTCACTGTTGCATTTCGTCCAATCAATAACAATGCCGCAGGCATACCGACTATGTTTGAACGCCCCAACACCACTGCATTTGCTCCTTCAATTTTCACACCAGATTTTTCAAGTAAATAAATACTTCCAAACGGTGTGCATGGAACAAATAATGGCTCACGTCCTTTTTGCGCCAAGCGACCAATGTTCAATGGAGAAAATCCATCCACATCTTTTTCAATGCTGATTAATGACAAAACTTTTTCTTCATCAATATGCGATGGCATTGGCAATTGAACCAAAATCCCGCTGATATTTTTGTCTGCATTTAATTTCTTAACCAATGACTCAACTTGTTCTTGCGTTGCATCGGCTGGCAAATGTTCGCTGACAGAACCCATGCCTAATTCTTGGCAAGCTTTTCCTTTGGACGCAACATATGCGGCAGAGTCGGGTCTATCGCCAATCAAAACAGTTGCTAAGGTTGGTTTGCGTTTTCCTTCTTTAATTCTTTTTGCAACTGCCTGTGCCACTTCATCACGCACTTGTTGCCCAATTAATTTTCCGTCAATAATTTGTGCTGTCATTCAATCTCTCCTTTAATTTTTTCGCCATCCACTTCAAGCAACTTCACTTTATCCATTTCATTCCAACGCGGTGACGAAGCAATTGCGCTCACGCGCAAATAATTTTCAGACCAACCTTCCATCTTCCAACCAAACTCATCATACTCAGTTGTCGATTCCCATAATACTGAAACTTTTTTGCCGATAAATTTTTGACGATAAACTTTTGCAGACTCTTCAATCGCTTCTTGTAAGATGTGATTCCGCTTCTTTCTTAATTCAGGCTTGACCTGCCCCTTCATCCTTGATGCTCCTGTTCCCGGGCGTGATGAATAAGTAAAGACATGTCCGCCAACAAATCCAATTTCTTTTACAAAGTCTAATGTTTGAGAAAATTCTTCTTCTGTTTCGCCGGGGAAACCCGCAATAATATCTGTGGTGATGGCAACTTCAGGAATTTGTTTTCTTGCAGAGTTAACTAATTCACGAAATGAATCTGTTGTGGTTTTGCGAAGCATCCGCTTGAGGGTAGAGTCACTGCCGGATTGCAGAGGCAAGTGTAAGTGAGGCATGAGGCGTTTGTCAGACCAAAGAGAGAAAAAGTCTGCATCTAAATCCCATGGCTCAAGAGAAGATAATCTTAATCGTTTCACATCTGTTTCTCTTAATATGGCTTTGACTAAATCTCGAAGATGATGACTGCCGAAGTCTTGCCCCCACGAACCAAGATGCACACCTGTTAAAACAATTTCTTTTGAATCACCGGCGAGTGCAGAATTAATATCATCAATCACATTTGCAAGCGAACGACTTTTACTTTCACCACGCGCAACAGTTGTGATGCAAAATGTGCATTTGTTTTCACAACCATCTTGCACTTTGATAAAGGCGCGCGTACGACGATGAATGCCAGGAATTGGTGTTCGGTCTATGGGTTCAAGGTCGAAGGTTGAGGGTTCAAGGTTTAATATTTTCGGAACGAGCAAATCTTTTTCTTGATTCGTAATAACTTGTAAAACATTTGGTAATGCTAATGCTTCTTTGGGTTGAAGAGTCGTCCAACATCCTGTGGGGATAATTTGCTCAACACCTGCACGCGCAATGTTACGAATTTTGCTACGTGAATCGGATGCAGCTTGTGTAGTGACAGCACAAGTATTGACAACAGCCATTTCAGCCGAATCAGCAGTGGCGACAATTTCATGCCCTGCGGAACGAAATTGCCTTGCCATGTTTTCTATTTCTGCTTGGTTGAGTCTACAACCGATGGTATCAAGAAAAATTTTCATTATTAGACCGTTGACCGTGGACGATTGACGGTCTATCGTCTACGGTCCATCGTCGATTTATGGTGCTAACACCACAAAATTATCAAAAATAATATCTACACCGGGTGTAGCAAATGTTCCAGCAATGACACCGACATCACCAGAAGTTAAATTTGAATCTTGTGCTTGTGCAATTTGAAAACCGTTTATGTAGAAAGTTAATGTATTGCCAATGCAATCACCACGCAAATGATTAATTGCCAGTCCTTTGTTAATGTTGGAAGATGATAGCATTTCGCTTTGTCCAAGCAAAACGGCTTGACCATCTTTGAAAAGTCCGACGCCATAGAAGCCATCAGAAGTGATGATAAAGAAATAATAGTCTTTGCCATTAAATCTACAAAGCAAGCCAATTCGGTTCTCATCTGGACCTGCTAATTTGCCTGTATCCACTTCCATGCGAACATCCGTAAAATTTTTAGAAGGCGTTGACCAAAAATTAGTCTGCAAGGCATTGACCATAATTCTATAGCCGCCACCGTCATAATCCATGACACCTTCAGAGACAAGCATTCTGTCCCAACCGGTGGTTGCAGATGCAAAATCATCTTGAAATAAAACAGAGCCAGAAGGTAAAGATTGAGGCTGTTGAGTAGGTAATGCAGAACAAGCACTGAGCAAAAAGATAAATATCAAAGAGGAAATGTAAAAACGATTCATAGGTGAAATTTTATCATGGAGGAAGTTATGGAAAATACTGATTCAACAAGTTTTGCGCCAATTCACGATATACGCCCGAAATATCTGCATCCCGAACAAAGACCAAAGTATTATAAGCCTCAGCACGATTGCCTTGTGCTAAATAATTCATAGCTAAATGCAAATGAGCAGGGAAATATTGAGGTGAAAGTTCAATCGCCCGCAAAAAAGTTAGCTCCGCATTGCTATAACGACCTGACAAAAAATAAGTATAACCAAGCGCATCCAAATTTGTAGGGTCATTTGAGGATAAACTTACCGCTTGCTCTGCCGCAGGCAAGCCAATTTCTTCAATATAAAAATTATTCTCGGCACAAAACATAGCCAACACACGCCAATAGGTTGCCTCATCAGGTGCAAGTTCTACGGCTTGTTGATAGGCTTGCAATGCAGAAATCAAATCACCAAGTTTGGCATGGGCTTCACCAATGCCTGCTAACCATGCTGGATTCGTCGGCTCAAATTCATTGGCTAATGAATACTCTGCCAACATTTGAGCATATTTCTCTTGACGATTCCAATATAAAGCCCGCAATCCACGCACAGTGGCGGATGTATGATTCAACCTCAACGCTTGATTTAATTCCACGCTTCCATCTTGACCTTGTTGCTGTTTCGCTTCGCCCAGCCATGCCCACGCCTCAGCATTCTCTTCATTTAATTCAATTGACTTTTGAAATGCCACAAATGCCAATTCCCATTCTTGCACGAGACCCAATGCTCTGCCAATGGTCACATATTTATCTGATTCGTTACTTTGCGTATCAGCAATGTTTAGGGCAGTGATTAATGTATCCACTGCTGAATCAGTTTCCACGTTAAGAGTCGAGGCGCGATTCAATTTATCATAAGCTTCAGCAGGAGAAAATATCATCAATAAAATTCCAAGCCGATACTGTGCATAAGCATCTTGTGAATCTAATTGAATTTGGTTTTCAAGTGCATTTTTTTCCGCCTCCCATCTTTTTTGACTGCGATACGCCGAAGCCAACAAGCGATATAAAGTTGCCGATTGATTTTCTTTCAAGCCGTTTTCAAAAGTTGAAATTGCTTTTTCGACATCATTTGTTTGAAAATAGGACGTGCCAAACCAAGCCCAACCTTGTTCTGAAAGTTGATTTACTTTTTTAAAATAAAAAATGGCATTGGAATAATCCTGCGCTTGTGCCGAAGCGATACCTGCTTTTTCCCACAAATCATTTCGCCAGAAAAATATTTTCGCGGCTTGTGCATAAAATTCAGAGGCGGTTTTATATTCACCCACTTGATTTGCATTTTCTGCATTTTTTAGGTTAATAAATCCACTAATGAAGATTGGGGTTATAAAGGCTAAGAATAATAAAGTCGCAATGATGCCTGATGTTTTTTTGCGTTGAGACATAATAACAATTCTACGCGATAATTGAAGTGGCAGTATAATCACATGCAATGAGCGCTTTCACCAGTTTGATTCTCACACAACTTACCGTTCCCCCCGGAGATTTAATCTACTTCATCGTTCTGGTGTTTGTGGTAGCCAGTGCTTTTCAGTCGGCATTTAACCATTGGCGGGCAAGTGAATTTCCTCAGGCTCGGCGAGCATTTGTTGGCTTAGGCATTTTATTGGGCGGGCAAGTTCTCATGTTTATGTTTAGTGGCTTGGGTTGGCAAAATATTGTTGACCCGAAAACTATCCTCCCGCCCATGGACCGTGCCTTCATTATGTTTTGCATCATTTGGATTACCTGGTTATATGCTTACCCAGAACCCAATCGCATTGCCGATGCAATTGCAACTGTATTAAGTTTATTCATACTCACTGCTCTCGGCATCAGTCTATTAACATGGCAACCGCAAGTCGCTAGCCTCAGTTACAACCAAACTGCCGACGATTTTTTCTGGCAAATTGGCTCACTTTTATTGGGTGTGGTATGTATCGGTGTTTTATTCCTCCGCAAACCAAATGGCATGTGGTATGGAATTATCTTATTGGCGTTAGGTTTTTTCGGTCATCTAGTGCATTTGTTTACAAGAATTGATGGAAATTATTCTGGCGTTGTGAGATTAGCCTACATGGCGGCATTCCCAATTCTTTTGACATTACCCCAACGCTTCGCCCTACCTACGGGGGCGGCTGTTGCTACACCTTCAAAACCAACTACCCTCAAAGCAGATACAACCGGTCGCGTTGAACGTCGCCGTTATAGCACCGACCCGAAAACATTCCATGCTTTGCTCGCCGTCGCCGCAGAGACTAACCCCACCAAAATGAGTCAAGCGATTACACGCGCCATCGCACAAACCATGCTGGCTGATTTGTGCTTTATGATTTATCTCACTGATAGCAACAAACAAATGGTCATTGCCGGTGGTTACGACTTAATCCGCGAAGATAGTTTAGAAGGTGGTTCATTAAACAAAACTTCCATCCCCATGCTTGCCAACACAATTCAACGTGGTAGACCTTTACGCTTACCCGCCAGCAGTACATCTGCTGATATTCGTGGCTTGGGCGACATTCTTGGATTAAGCAATCCCGGTCATTTATTGTGTATTCCAATTTTGACTCCTGAAAAAGAATCATTAGGCGGTATTTTATTACTCTCACCCTATTCAGATAGAACATGGAGTGCCGAAGACCAAGCCTTTTTGACCAATATCGCGGCTTCCCTTGTTCCGATTATTCAACGCAATCAACGCATCAATTCGCTTGAAGCGCAAAATAGCATGGCAAAAGCCCAAGCCACCGACATGGAACGTCGCATTACAGAATTGAAGCAAGAGTTAGAAAATGCGCGTGCCGAAGTTGCAAAAAGCAGTTCAGCAGACATGGCTTCACTGATGGCGGCACAAGATGAATCGCAAAGAATTATTGAGCAACTGCAAAACGAAAATGCAGAGTTACGCGCAGGTAAAGATATTCCTACTTCTTCAGTTCAGGTAGAAAATGACTTGAAAGCCACCTTACAAGAATTAGCGCATTTACAAAACCAACTTGCACAAGCCAATATGCAAATCCTTGAAATGGAAAAAGTGGAAAAGGGTCAGGTTGTCACAAAAAATACAGAGCAAGCCGAAGTGATTGCTTCTATTTCACAAGAATTACGTCAACCATTATCTTCGATTGTTGGTTATACAGATTTATTGTTAGGCGAATCAGTTGGTATTTTAGGCGCATTGCAAAGAAAATTTGTTGAACGAATCAAAGCCTCAACAGAACGCCTGCGCAGTTTAACAGACGATATGATTCGATTCAATACATTGGCAACTGAATTAAGTGAACTCAAACCTGAGTCAGTTGATTTGAATTCAATCATTGACAATGCTATGTCTTATACCAGTGCGCAATTCCGTGAGAAAAATATTACGATCCACTTGGATGTTCCAAAGAATCTCGCACCCACACATGGTGACCGTGAAGCGGTGGGACAAATTTTGATACATTTGTTGCAAAATGCCGGGGCGGCGACTCCGTTTGAAGGCAATATCAGGTTGAAAGTCCAGACGAGAAGCGAAGATGGCGCAGAATTTATTTTGATTCAAGTAACCGATAGTGGCGGTGGAATCGCATCTGAAGATTTGCCGCGCGTTTTCACACGCCTGTACCGAGCCGATAATGTTTTGATTCAAGGTGTAGGTGATACGGGTGTGGGATTATCCATTGCCAAAACTTTGACAGAAGCACAACATGGACGCATTTGGGTAGAAAGCGAACCCGGTGTTGGGGCGACATTTAGCGTGTTGTTGCCAGTGGCTGGCGAAGCGTTGGTTGAATCGCAAAGTAAAAAAGGTAAAAAATAATGCGCGTGCGTGAGTTGGGAACTGCGCTGATAGTAGCGCTTGCTTCCATCGGGTTCGTATTTGGGGCATTATCTATTTCGTTGGTTGAATTTATTCCCGAAGCAACACCTTCTGCAACGTTTGCTTTGCCACCCTCGCCCATTCCAGTTACAGCAACTGCAACATTACCCCCCACTTCAACACAAGACCCTAGTGTAGCAACCGTTACTTTTACAGTAACGAATACTTTACCTGCATCCGTTGCTTGCCCGCAACCAGCAGGTTGGATTGCATACACAATTCAAGCAAACGATACACTTGATAGTTTGGCACAACGCTATCGAATAGATAAAAATATTTTACGAAGTAGCAATTGTTTAGTGAGTGATAACTTAATCCCTGGCACATTATTTTTTGTGCCACCTGCACCGACAAGTACAGTAGCAGTCTGTTCGCCGGGTGCTGTTGGTTGGGTAAAAAGCTACACAGTCGTACGTGGTGATACCATGTATGCAATTGCTACAAATCATTACACAACAGTGGCGTTGTTGAAAAAAGTAAACTGCAAAAATACTGAATTTATTGTGGCTGGCGAATTATTATGGGTGCCAAATGTGGCTACACGCACGCCGTTTCCAACCTCATTGCCCGGTGTTACTGCTTCACCCTACCCCACAGACCCATTAACTGAAACAGCCTTACCATTTACTGCAACTATTTTCCCAACAAATACGTCTATTCCAAACACACCGACTGCTGTTTCAACACCAACATTTATGTCTACACCAACCCCAAGCCTAACACCTTTTGGAACGCCATAGCGTCATTGCGTTTAATCTACAAATGAAATTAAAATATTTATCTGTCGTTATCATCATTTCATTTTTATTGTCTGCCTGTGGTGCAAACACACCTGCAACTCGTCAACAATCGTTTGCACCGTTTATCTTAATCACCTCTGCGCCAAACTCAAGCCCTACACCAACTCCATTTCAACCCTCGCTTGCGACACCGACTCAACCTTCACTTTTTTCTTTTGATTCAAACCCCGCCTCTTTCTTAATTGTTCCATCGCAAACACCTTCGGTCACTCCTACGCCTCAAGTGACATCTACTGCCACAACTTCGCCGGAACAACTTTTCCCGACGAATGCGGCGCCACCTCCACAGCAACCAACGCTTGACCTTGCATCCCTGCCTCCGCTGACAAATAATGAAACCATCAACTTTTTATTAATCGGTTCAGATAGAAGACCAACAGGCACATCACATCGCACAGACACGATGTTAATTGCGATTGTTTGGTACAAAGCAGGGCAAGTTTCTTTAATTTCTATTCCGCGTGATTTATGGATTTATATTCCAACCGTTGGGATGCAAAGAATCAACACTGCGTATCAAAGCGGAGAATCTGGTGGTTACCCGGGTGGCGGAAATGGTTTACTAAAAGATACAATTTTACAAAACCTCGGCATTCGCATTGACCATGTGGCTATGGTTGAGTTTGATGGCTTTCGTAGAATTGTAGATACACTTGGTGGCATTGAAGTGCCTGTCTCTTGCCCTTATACAGACTGGCGATTAATTCATCCATCGTATGACCCCAATAATGAAAACAATTGGTGGCTTTATACGGTTGGACCTGGGCAAGTATATATGGATGGTGATTTAGCATTATGGTATGCACGCTCGCGCATGCGCTCTAGTGATTTTGATAGAGGTCGTCGTCAACAAGAAGTGTTACGTACACTTTTTCAAAAAGCATTGCAAACCGATACGTTTAGCAAAATTCCACAACTATATAACGACCTTTCTAGCACTGTCATTACAGATGTTGGCTTAGGTGATTTGCTCACATGGTCACCATATGCAGTCAACTTCACCAATGCAAATATTCGTAGTTATTACATCCGCCCACCGTATGTACAAGGTTGGACGACACCCGGTGGCGCAAGTGTTTTGCTTCCGCAGGAAGAGCAGTTACGACAGATGTTAACTGAAGCGACGACTTTATCCACGTATGCAACAGTCCGCGAAACAATTACAGTTGATATACAAAATGGTTCGTATTTTGATACACTTGAATCCCTTGCCGCTTCGAGACTTAATTACGCAGGCTACCAAACCTCAACATCTCCTGCTGATAATCAAAATTATGCAAACTCAGTGCTTGTAGATTACACAGTTAATCAAGATTCATCTCAACGCCAAAGCATCATCAATGTGCTTGGCATTTATTCTGCCAATGTGATTTCACTCCCAGACCCAAATAGTTCTGTGCAGTATCGTGTGATTTTGGGTTCAGAATATCAACCGTGTTTCAAACCCGAAGAGTTGACGCATTAACCTAGTTGACAACTCCCTCAAAACTCGCTAAACTATACGCAATGGCAAAAACATCTGCATCAGCCCATATCAATTCTAAAACTCTACTCCCTAGTGCTATTAATGGTTGGGAAATGTTCATGCTTGACCAAGGTCGTTCCCCCAATACCGTCAAAGCATTTTTATCAGATGTTAATTTGCTCACTCAATATGTAGCACCCGATAAAAATATCGGAAGCATCACTACTGAAGAATTAAATAAATTTTTTGAGTGGATGGAAAAAAAGCGTGGGATTCCTTGTAGCCCAAAAACATTGTCACGCCGTATTACGGCTGTAAAATCTTTTTTTCGTTGGTTGCATCAACATGGCGCAATTTCAGTTGACCCTGCTGAAAAAGTTTTGCAACGCTCGGCGATTAGTCCACTTCCACAAGTGTTGACGAATGATGAATATGATGCTGTTTTACTTTCAGCAGACCGTCACCGTCGAGATAAAAAAGCTGATGCTCGCCCTTATACTTTGGTTTATCTTTTGCTAACAACAGGTATCAAGAAAAGTGAATGTTTAGGTATTCATCTCAATCACATTGACCTTGATGCAAAAAACGGACCCACATTATTCGTCCGCTATGCCAGCCCGGCGAATCGTTATAAAGAACGAAAAATAGAATTAGAAGAAGATTGGGTTAGCGCGTACAAAGAATATCTTGCCCAATACCAACCTGTTGACCAAGTCTTCGCATGGTCACCACGTCGTCTGGAATATTTATTAGAAGACATTGGCGAAGAAGCAGGCTTGAGCAAACATCTTTCATTTGATATGTGCCGTTGGACTTGTGCTTTACATGATTATCAAAACGGAATTGAACCCAATGCAATCCGCCAAAAACTTGGCGTATCAAAAATTCAGTGGCGTGAGTTATTGATTAAGTTAAAACAATTAAACGGTGAAGCAAAATAATAAAACATCCCGCAACTTGCGGGATGTTTTATTCAAGATTGTCTTGCGGGCGTGTAATTGAAAAATAAATTACATTTTTTGTTTCATCTTTCAAACGGTTTTCATGGGCAGGGCGAAAGCCCGGCACCCACAAAATTTTATCGCCTGCACATAAGAGGGGCCAGCGGTCACGCGCACGTTGCGGCACCTTTTCATTGACAAAAAAATCTGATATTTTTTGCGTATGACCTTCCATGCCCAGTGGAGAAAAATGATCACCCATTCTCCTCACCCTTAATTCAAATTGTTCGGGTAAACCTTCAGCATCTAACCACACCTGATACGGGTCATCATTCTCTTCGGCTTGTTCTTTTGCTAAAGTGGGCAAACGCCAATGCTCCGAAGTAAACTTCCAGCCACCTGCCAAAGAAATTTGATTTGAAATAGAAACAGAAATGGATTCAGCACTTGGCATTTGTGGCCAAATATCAAATGGCAATTCTGCATTGGATGTAGCGATATAAATTAAATTGGATTCTCGAACCAAGCACAAGCCACCTTTCAAATCCACATTGGCAGAAGCATCGGTCGAGTTAATCACTTGAACGGCACGCTCTAACGCCTGAAAGTTGACATCAATGTTGGGGCGTAGAATCCGCATGGCGTGCTTGACCAAGTTTCGTTGTAGTCCTTTTGAAGCGGATGAAAGTCGAGTTACATCAAAAGATAAAAACGTCTCATCGGCTTCAACAAGCATCTCATCCCATGCCGCTTGTAAAGATTCGACAATAAATCCATAATCACTTTTCAAAGATTGTGACATACGTGCAACGGCTTCACGAAATTTTGGATTATACGTTTCTAGTGTAGGAATCAAAAGATGACGAATTCGATTGCGTTGAAAGTTTAATGAATCATTGGTTGAATCATAATGCGGGCGCAAACCATTGACTGCGCAATACACAACTGTTTCTTCACGCCACACATCTAACAATGGTCGAATGACTGGAATTTCAGGATCAAAAGTTTTGATAATAGAACGATATGACATCCCTTTCAAACCGTTCATGCCACTGCCGCGTAAAAAGTGCATGAGAATTGTTTCCACTTGGTCATCTGCTGTATGACCAACTGCAACAGCTTGAGCTTTATATTTTCGTGCCAGTTCAAACAGAAAGCGATACCGCAAATTACGCGCGGCTTCTTCAACTGATAATTTATTTTTTTCAGCATGGGCTTGCACATCTGCACCATCGATGACACAACGCAACATTAAACGAGTTGCAGTTTTTTCTACCATACGACCATCTGCTTGTGACTCAGGTCTTAACTTATGGTCAAAATATGCCACAATTATTTGATAACCTGCTTTGCGTATTACTTCCATTAAACACAAGCTATCAGGTCCTCCAGACACACCGACAATAATTGGTTTGTCTTTGGCAAGCCCGCATTCTTTTTCAAGAATTTTTTCGACAGATTCAATCATGATTAAATTTGATACAGTTCAACCAACACGCCACCCGTTGACTCAGGATGAATAAAAGCATATTGTTTGCCATCATCCGCTTTGCGTGGTTCTTCATTGATTAATCGGATATTTTTTTGTTTAAGTTGAGATAACATGCCCGCAATATCATCCACTTGTAAGCAAATATGATGCATCCCTGCGCCACGCTTGGCAAGATATTTTGCAATACCCGAATCATTTGTTGTTGGCATCACCAATTCCACTTCGGCACCATCTATTGGCAAAAACGCAACCTGAGATTTTTCGGCAGGCACATCACGTAATTCATGCAATTCCATTCCTAAAGCATCACGCCAAAAAGCGAGTGATTTTTCCATGTCTTCAACCACAACAGCAACGTGATGAATTGATTTTATTTTTGGCATTTATGTTCTCCACTTATCTCAAAATTTCTAAGGCAATCGGCAGGGCAAGTTTTGCCCATTCTGCATACATTTTTCCAGAAGGATGCAAACCATCTGGTGCGATTAAGTCAGCATCATTGACTGCTTCGCGGGAGATAGGAGTAATATCTACATAAGCGATGCCTAACTTTTCTGATTCTTCTTTATTAATTTGATTAAACGCATCAATCTCAGTGGCAATTGTTTCTGCATCTCGACCTCGAGCAAACGGGGTGACTCCCCAATCTGGAATCGAAACAACAAAAACTTTGTTTTTGTCTCCACCAGCATATTCAATTGCTTTATTTAATAAAAAAATAAATTCTTGACGATATTCTTCTTTATCATATCCACGATATTGGTTGTTGACACCAATCAATAAAGAGACCATATCAAAAGGAGGTATGAGCGTTTCTTTTTGAATGCCTTCCCACAACTCAGAAGTCGTCCAACCTGTGCGGGCAATAATTTTGATCTCAACATCTCCGCCAATTAGTTCAGCCAATTGATTGGGCCAACGCTCACTTTCAGGCACACTTTCTCCAATGGTATATGAATCACCAAGTGCAAGATAGCGAATTGTAGAATTTGAAGGAATTGAATCAGGGGTTGTCGTCACAGAGCCTCCACAAGAGATCAGAAATAGAAAAACAAGAAATATACTAAATTTATTTTTAAACATGCCTGATTTTAATGCAACAAAGCCATTCTAGCGAATGGCTTTGGGAATTTCTTTTCAAGTCATCTTTTTATTGTTTGCATAAAAATTTCAACGGCTTTAGGGTCAAAATGGGTGTTATTGAGGGAATAAATATGCTCAATCACCCTGTCTTCTATCCATGCTTGGCGATATGGACGGTCTGATCTTAATGCATCCCATACATCTACAATCGCAAATAAACGGGCAGATAACGGAATCTGCTCGCCATGCAACCCACGTGGATAGCCACTGCCATCCCATTTTTCATGATGGCAATATGGAATGTCTAATGCGGGGTGCAAATAATTGATTGGCAATAACAATTCATAAGCATAGGTTGGGTGCATACGCATAATCGCCCATTCTTCAGATGTCAGCTTATCAGGTTTTAGCAAAATATTATCAGGGATGCCCATTTTGCCAATGTCATGTAACAAAGCACCACGCCGCACATGCACTAGTTCATTGCTATTCATACCAGCCAAACGAGCAAGTTTTAGCGTCATTTGGGTAACGCGCAACGTGTGCCCTTCTGTTTCTTTATCACGCAAATCCAAGGCGTGAGACCAACCTTCAATGGTTGTGTCATAAGCAAGCGCAAGGTCTAAATTCGAACGTTGCAATTCTTCAAATGATTTGACGCTATCAATTGCCATAGCGGTCTGACCAGCCAACGTCTCAAAGAAATCAATCCAATCTTGTGAGGCTTTAAAGGGTCGGCGGAAGATAACGTTGAAAACGCCGATCAAGTTTCCCTTGACGATAAGAGGCGTGGAATAAACAGCGCGTCCATCTTCGTGGATGATTGCTGACAGAAATGGGTCATTCGATTCATCTTCATCAATCATATCTACAAAAACTGTGCGACGTTCTAATGCGGCTTTTCCATTTATGCCATCATCGAGTCTTGAAATGAACGATTGCATTTTTTCGGTGTGATTGCCCGTGACCGCAATGGTTTCAAGCATCATCATAGATTGATTAAATAATTCGATTTGTACAATATCTACATGCAAACGCATTTTTGCTTCATCAAGCACTGTTCGCAATGTTAAACGTAAGTCCGTTGTACCAAGGATAGCAAGGTCAATGGCGCGTAATGATTTCAAACGGAAAAGTTGTTGTTGAATGGCTTCTTCTGTGCGTTTACGTTCAGTAATATCCACCGAGAGAATAAACAACCCTTCGGCAACTGGCTCAATGCTTAACTCAAACCAGCCCGATTGACCGTCTGGATATACAAATTGATTTTCAATGCGGGCAGGCGTGCGTTCTTTCATACAATGACGCAACGTATTAAACAAAGGTGTTTCATCAATGCCGGGGTACACTTCCATCATCGTACGCCCAATCAATTCATCTTTTGTTACATGCCCCTGATTTGCAACGACATCATTGACATATAAATAACGCCAATCGAAACCAATAATCTGGCAACCCTCTAACATGGTATCTAACACACGCACATATTTTTGATTAACTTCTATCAATTCATCAGAACGTTCTTGTACTCTCTTATCTAATTCTTGATTCAATTGATGCAATTCATCTTGTGCAATGCGCCGTTCATGCACTTCACGATTCACAAAATAAAAAGAAGTAAACAACAATAAGACACTCACAAGTGCCGCAGAAGTCATTGCAATTAACGTGTTACGCAAATATGTCGAAGACATATCTGACCAATACAAAAGCAAATCATTTTCTGCCATTTCCATTTCAATGATGATTTGACGAATCGCATCCATGGTCTCTTTGCCTGTGCCGCTTAAGATGACGTCTTGAGCAGATTCAAAGCCCGCCTCTTGTCTTAGACGTACCACCTGCTTAATGACCCTCAACCTTTCATCTACAAGTGGCATGAGGTCTTGTAATCGTGTTTGTTGTTCTGGCTTATTTGCCGTAAGGGATTGTAGTTCTGCTAAATGCTTTGTTACGCCTGTTTCTGGGTCAATTGCGTTGTAATACGGTTCAAGATATGTTTCATCACCAGTAATGACGTATCCCCGTTGGGCGGTCTCTGCATCTACAATCAGAGTTAAAGTTTCTTCTAATTTGGCTAAAGTTAATAACGTCTGGCTAATGTTTGTATTGCTGTTTATCAGCGTAGTCAAATTGACGAACGAAAATATTCCCGCTATGAGCAAAATTGTGATGGCAATAACGAAGGCTAGATTTGAAAAATTACCTGTAAGGAAGCGTTTCATCAAGTCAAATTTTGTAGTACGAAGATACACTACAAGATGCTGAGACGAATTATCTTCTATGTAGGCTTCAAAATAGGCTTCAAATGTAATAGCAAAAGATTAATTAAACGTGAAATGCACTCTAGTACTTTGGTTTACCTCGCCCAAAGCAAAGTTGGAATTTTGGCAATTTTTCCCCACTTGCTCAACGAAGCTCGGCGAGTGAAGACATCATAATCATTTTTTTCAATTACATCCAAAATGCCTTCATAAAAAACAGAGGCGGCACGAATGGCAAGTTGACCTTCGCGTTCAAGCAAATCAATGCCAGGCTTTGAGTCTTTGTATAAATGGCGAGTGCGATTAATTTGGAAACGCATAAACTCACGCCAATTTTCGGTCACTTTTCCTTGAGCAATATCGTTTTCTGAAATGCCAAATTGCTCTAATTCTTCACTAGGGAAATATAAACGCCCGTTTCGATAATCCTCCCCTACATCACGCAGAATATTTGTCATTTGTAAGGCAACGCCTAATTTAATAGCGTACGGAATCGCCTCTGTACTTTTGAAGCCAACAATGTACATGCTCATCAAACCAACGGTGGAAGCCACGCCATAACAGTATGTAGCCAGTTCATCAAAGGTTTGGTAGCGAGATTCGTTCAAATCGCGGGCAACACCATCAATGAGTTGCAAGGCGTAATGGTGCGGGATGTGGTATCGGGTTAAAGTATCTGCCCACGCGAGAGCAACCAAGTCGCCCGTAGGAGGCGAAGCGGTTTTCACAATCTCACGCCAATAATTTAGTTCAAAGTCTCTATCTTTTTTGTAGTCAATTTCATCCACAATATCATCTACAGTGCGGCAAAAAGCATATAAAGCCCGAACGGCTGAGCGTTTTTCTTCTGGAAGTAAGCCTGATGCTAAATGAAAAGATTTGCTGTGTTTGGCTGTGACCTGCTCTGCATGCCTATACGCAATCTGCAAGGAAGCATCGCCAGCCCAATACGAAAAGAAGGGTTTGGCTTGCGGGTGCGGGTGAATATGACCTGCTAGGTCTAACAGCCTGCTTTCCCATTGGGTGGTGGTTTGCATAAGTTTCTCCTGGTCGAAATAATCTGAACTGCCCATATCAATCTTTTTGAATTTTACGGGATTTATCAGATTTGTCAAGGTTTTGCAAAACTAAATCTTGACAAATTATAGACATTGTGTAGAATAGAACTATTCAAGGAGATTTTTATGAAACCTACCGCTTTGGTAATTGGTGCTGGAATTGGCGGAATTGCCACCGCCGCCCGCCTCGCAAAAAATGGATACGATGTGACTGTTTTGGAAAAAAACGATACGCCTGGCGGTCGTTGCAATCAATTTATTGAGGAAGGTCACCGCTTCGATATTGGTCCCACCCTGTTTCTGATGCCTGAAGTTTGGGAAGAAACCTTTGCCTCTCTCGGCGAAAAAATGAGTGACCATTTGGATTTACGCCGCATTGACCCAACCTATAAAGTGTATTTTGAAGATGGCTTGCAATTGGAATTAACTTCTGATATTGGCAAGATGCAAACTCAATTAGAAAAAGTAGAAAAGACTGCTTTCAGCGGATTTTTGAATTACATCGCCGAAGGCAATAAGCATTACAAAGTTTCTTTAGAAAAATTTGTGGGCAGAAATTTCTTAAATATTTTTGAGTATTTCAGTTTGAAAAATCTGCCATTAATTTTTCAATTAAAGGCTTTAGGAAAACATTACACCAATACAAGCCGATTCTTCAAAGATGAAAGACTCAAAGCGGCATTTACATTCCAAAACATGTATTTGGGATTAAGTCCGTATGACGCGCCTGCTACCTATTCACTTTTGCAATATACAGAATTAGCCGAAGGTGTTTGGTATCCCATGGGCGGGATGTATGCTGGGATTCAGTCTTTGGTGAATATTGCTGAAAAACTTGGTGTGAAGTTTGTATATAACTCAGCCGTGAAAAAAATACATGTTGGAAATTCAAAAGTAGAAAGTGTTGAAACAGTTGATGGAAAAACTTACACTGCCGACATTTTCGTGGGCAATGCAGATTTGCCATACATTTACAAAGAACTTTTGCCCGATGTGAAAGAAGCGAAAAAGTTAGAAGAAAAACTTTATACCTGCTCCACGATTATGTTTTATTGGGGTGTGGATAAACAATATCCGCAAATAGCACATCACAATGTATTTCTCGGTGGTGATTACAAAGCTTCGTTTGATGATATTTTTGAAAAACACAATTTACCTGAATCACCCTCATTTTATGTTCACGCTCCCGCACGCACAGATGAATCTGCCGCGCCGAAAGGTGAAGATACATTGTATGTGTTAGTTCCAGTTGGGCATTTAGATGCTAGGTCTAAACAAGATTGGGATACATTAATTAATCGCGCACGTGAAACTGTGTTTTTACGTTTGTTCAAAGAATTTGGAATCAGCGATTTGAAAGAGCATATCAAGTTTGAGGTGGTGTACCAACCTGAAACATGGAAGACGCGTTTCAATCTTGAAAAAGGTGCGGCGTTTGGCTTGAGTCATAACTTTTGGCAAGTTGGTTATTTACGTCCGCAAAATCGGCATAACAAATATAAAAACTTATATTTCGCAGGCGCATCCACTCACCCCGGCACAGGCTTACCGATTGTCTTATTATCGGCACGCTTAACAACCGAAAGAATTTTGAAAGAGGCTAGTACAATTGCTGTGCAAAAGGTTGGCAAGCCAACTCTAAACCCAGCATAAAGGACAAGAATGTTAAGCAAAATCCCCGCCTTCAACTTAAAAGCAGTTCTACGAGAAACCGGTCTAGCGGCTGATACTTTACGCGCATGGGAACGTCGCTATGGCTTGCCCAAACCGCAACGCACTGGAGGCGGGCATCGTTTGTATTCACAATATGATATTGAAACCATCAAATGGTTGATGACAAGACAAAGCGAAGGGCTTTCGATTTCACGCGCAGTAGATTTGTGGAATGAAATCTCCGCCTCTGGCGCTGACCCTTTAGCAGGTTCGCCACCCCTCGGCATTAACAACGCCTCCACATCCTCTAACACAAACGAAACCACCATGTCTGCCTTGCGAACAGAATGGGTTTCGGCTTGTTTGAACTTCAATGAAATTCAAGCCGAACAAACATTGAACCGAGCTTTTTCCATCTTTCAAATAGAAGATGTTTGTATTGAAGTCATTCAAAAAGGATTATCTGAAATTGGCAAACTCTGGTACATGAATCATGCTAGCGTGCAACAAGAACATTTTGCATCTGGTTTAGCCATGCGCCGCATTGACGCATTGTTAAGTGCCTCGCCACCACCATCCAGACCGCAAACTGTGTTAATCGGTTGCCCGCCGAATGAATGGCATACTTTTACACCATTATTATCTTCACTGTTGTTACGTCGTCGCGGATTAAATGTTATTTATCTTGGTGCTAACGTCCCCACCGAACGCTTTGCTGAAACCGCTATGAAAGTGAGAGCCAATTTAGTGATATTGGTTGCTCAAACTTTGGTCAGTGCCGCTTCATTACAAACCACATTGTTAGCATTAACAAAACAAAATACAAATGTGGCTTTCGGCGGACGCATCTTCAACTTGCGCCCCAACATCATAGACTATATGCCCGGACATTTTCTCGGCAACACCATCGAAGGTTCTATTCAAGAAGTTGAAAGATTATTAAAAAGCAGAATAAAAGAGAAACCTGCCAAAACTGCGTCTGAAGCGCATATTTCTGCTATGCATGGATTTGTCACCAAGCGTACGCTCATCGAAGCATCTTTGAAAAAAGAATTACAGCCATTATCCATTAGCCCTGAAGAATTAAATAATGGAATTTATTTCTTAGGCAATAACATCATCGCCGCCTTACAACTCGGTGACATGGAACATGTGACCGAAGAAATGGATTGGCTGAAAACTTTATTGAAAACGCATAATCGCGCACCACAAGAACTTTCACATTTTATGAAAAGTTATTCCAATGCAGTGGATGAACAAATTAATGGTCAGGGCGACCCGATTAAGCATTGGCTAAAAAATTATATTGAAACGTAAGAGGTAGTGTATGTCATTTTTATCGTTATGGTCACTGAGTGGAATTCTGATTCTAGTATTAATGGTTTTGCTCTGGCTTTTGAATTTGAGACTCAAAAACGCCAGCATTGTAGATATTTTCTGGGGCTTAGGATTCATCATAGTTTTCTGGATAACAACATGGCTTAACCTCGATTCATTTTCGAATCGGACTATCTTGTTGGGAACACTTGTCAGCATTTGGGGATTACGGCTTGCGATTCATATTTATCAACGCAATCATGGTCAACCCGAAGATTTTCGCTATGCCAAATGGCGTGAAGAAAATGGAGCCAGTTGGTGGTGGAAAAGTTTCTTCAAAGTGTTTTTACTACAAGGCGTTTTGCTTTTGATCATTGCCGCGCCATTGATTGCAGTGAATTCTAGTACGCCAAAACCACTTCAATGCAATTGTGATTTGGTCGGTGCAGGGCTTTGGTTGATTGGTTTTATGTTTGAAGCTGGCGGAGATGCTCAACTTAAAAAATTCAAAGCCAATCCTGCCAACAAAGGTAAGTTACTTACCACTGGCTATTGGAGCGTGACCCGTCACCCCAATTATTTTGGTGATGCCGCTCAATGGTGGGGCTTTTATCTCATTGCCTTTTCAGCAGGCGCATGGTGGACGATTTTTAGCCCAATCATTATGACGTATTTATTAGTCAAAATTTCAGGCGTTGCGATGCTTGAAAGAACCCTACAAGAAAATAAACCCGGTTATACAGAGTACATCAAACGCACGAGTGCTTTCTTCCCGTGGTTTCCGAAAAAAATATAAAAAAGGAATAAAACAAATGTCAAACGATGTATTAGGAAATTTTTATCACCGTATTCTTCCGCACTATCAACCACGTGCCGAAGCATTGCTAAGCAACACCACTGCCAACGATTTACAAAAACTCACCTTTCGCTACATCTTCACAGTGGATGGTATGGTCACCATCAGTCACATGATTGAAGACCTCATCATCCGCAATAAAAGGGTTGCCGATGCGCATGTTTCATTTCAATATTTTTCGCGCATTACACCGCAGTTAGAACGCTATCAAGAAGTTGCCCGCTCTTCCAAAAAATTATGGTTGTATGGTGTACCAGATTCTCCATTACCTGAACTCACAAACACTAACTTTATCAACACACAAAACACACCACTGGAACACTATTGGTATGTCATTGCATATGGTGCAGGTATTAGTGCAACATTGCTAGCTGAAGAAATTACACCAGCAAATCGTATGCCCGGCGAGCCACGCATTTACGAAGGCTTTTATACCTTTGAAATAGATACCGCATTTCAAGTATTAACCGTGTTACATCAATTATTTCCAAAAGAAGTGCCTTCGCCTGTTATCCCTGAAATGCTTGCGTAAGTTTTTGATATGACTTCGATTTGGTGGATTCGCCGCGACTTAAGACTCACAGATAACCTCGCGCTTCATTCCGCGCTTCAAGCTGGTTCTGTCATCCCAACATTTATTTTAGACCCAGCATTTGAGTCGCAATCTCGCCGTCGAAAAAATTTTCTTTACGAAGGTTTGCATGAATTAGATAAAGAATTACGAAAACGAAATTCATATCTCATCATTCGTAAAGGAAAACCTGTTGATGAATTAAGAAAACTATTTGACGAATCCAAATCCGAAGCTATTTATGCTGAAGAAGATTTCACGCCTTACGCTCGCAAACGAGATGCCTTCATTCAACACGTTCTGCCATTGAGATTAATTCACGGGCAAACAGTTCATCATCCCAAACATGTTTTGAAGGGAGATGGCAGACCGTACACAGTCTACACGCCTTATTCAAAAATTTGGAAGGCGCAATACAAATCTATAAATTTAATTCCTACTCCTGAAAAAATAGATACACCTGCTGGAATTAAATCTGAGCCATTACCAAAATTTGAATCAAACAAGCACTTCCCTGCTGGTGAATTGGAAGCGCAAACTCGGTTTGAAGAATTTTTGCATAAAAAAATCTATGCCTACGCAAATGACAGAAATCGCATGGATTTAGATGGCACTTCATCACTCTCTCCATATTTGCGATTCGGAATGATTGGGTTAAGACAATGCGTCAGTGCGGCGAAACAAGCTGAGGCGCAGACAAGAAGCGCAGAAGCAAAACGCAATACAGAAATTTGGCTGAATGAATTAATCTGGCGCGAGTTTTATATCCAAATTTTGTACCACTTTCCACATGTTGCCAACGAGTCGTTTAATCCAGCCTTGAAAAATATTCCATGGCGAAACAATGTCGAAGAGTTTGAAAAGTGGAAAGTTGGAAAAACAGGCGTCCCGATAGTTGATGCGGCGATGCATCAATTGAAATCAATTGGTTGGATGCATAATCGCGCAAGAATGATTGCTGCATCTTTTTTAGTGAAAGATTTGTTGATTGATTGGCGTTGGGGTGAAGCGTGGTTTATGGAAAATTTATTGGATGGAGATTTGGCGGCAAACAATGGCGGCTGGCAATGGACTGCGGGAACTGGCACAGATGCCGCGCCATATTTTAGAATTTTCAATCCCGTTTTACAAAGCGTGAAGTTTGACCCGCATGGAAATTACATTCGTAAATGGATACATGAATTGAAAGATGTTGACGAAAAAGTAATCCATACGCCCTGGAAATATGAAATAAAAATTTCAGGTTATCCAGAACAACCGATTGTGAATCGTGAAATTGTAAAAGAAAGAACATTGAAGGCTTATAACATTTCGAAAGAGAAAATAAAAACATAATGGAAAATAATTTATCAAACCCACGCATGGCACAAACCGCTTTATGGGGCGGCATCGTTTTTTCTGCCATCTTTACATTTTTGATTTGGCTGGCAAACCCGTTATTAGATCAGTTTGTTTTAATTCAAGCCGCTGAAATAAGAGATTATGATTGGCAATTGCTAAACCCTACTGTTGCGGGGCAAATAACAGCTTGGGGATTTTATGCTATTCATCAAGTCCTTTTATGGGCATTAATTTATTACGCACAAACAAAAGTAAAAAAATATAGTTCGGGTATTCACCCCGTTAACCTGTGGGCACTTGGGGTAAACGCTTTTTTTATCGTTTTGCATTTTATCCAAACACACATTTGGTACGATGCCCTCGCGCAAGATGTATCGTCTTTCACTTCGCAAGGTTCTGTAATTTTGATGCTGTGTGTTATTTTGATTATTGAAAATAAAAGACGCGGCATGTTCTTCGGTTATAAAGCCCCGTTAAGCGAAAGAATCATTTCGTTTGCCAGAAAATATCATGGCTATTTATTTGCGTGGGCAGTTGTTTACACGTTTTGGTTTCATCCAATGGTGAGCACACCAGGGCATTTGGCTGGTTTCTTTTATATGTTTTTGTTAATGTTACAAAGCAGTTTATTCCTCACCAAAATTCACGTCAATAAATATTGGACTATCTTACAAGAAATTACAGTCATTCCCCATGCCTTCTTAATTGCTATTTATCAAGCACCAAATATTTGGCAAATGTTTACTTTTGGATTTGCGGCAATGTTTGTCGTCACTCAAATGCATGGACTAAATCTCTCACGTCTCACAAAGTGGTTAATCAGTTTGGGGTATGTCATTGCTATGCTTTTGGTTTACAACTTTGACATTGCCAAAGGGTTAGCAGAAGCCGTTCGCATTCCAGTGATTGAATACTTGGTTGCATTTGTCATTGCTGGTTTGATTGGGCTTGGATTATGGATTGCAGATAGATTCAAAAAACCACAAACAATTAATGAATAAGATTGATTCAAAACTCGGGCGCGCCGCATTATTTTCTTTTCTAAAAGAAAAATCTCCGTTGGGTCCGTTAAAAATTTTAGCGAACCATATCGGATATTTTTTTCAAATTCCCATGCCCATGTTCAAACCGTATGTGGTCTTTGGCGCACAAGCAAATAAAAAAGTTTTAGTCACTGAGCGCGATAAAGTTTTATGGCGCAATACAGACCCCGTTACGGATTTATTAGGTCAAGGTGTTTTGATTGTAGATGGCGACGAACATGACCATTATCGCAAATTGATGGAACCCTCGCTTCATGCTTCGCGTCTGCCTGAATACACCGCGTCAATGATTTCTCAAACCGACAGAGTCTCATCACAATGGCGTGATGGCGAAATTGTGGATATGTTAGTAGAGAGTAGAAAAATCGCTTTGCTGATTATTATGGATACTTTATTCAGTAAAGATGTATGGGATGATTTAGATAAAATCTGGAAACCCGTTCTCAAATCCATTCAATACATTTCTCCCGGCGCATGGATTTTATGGCGGAAGATTCCGCGCTTTGGATTTCGCAAGCCGTTGAAAGAGTTGGATGATTATTTGTTTGGAATCATAGAAGAAAGAAGGAAGAAGAAAGATTGGAAAGTAGAAAGTGGAAAGTCTGATTTGTTACAGCACTTAATAGACGCAGGTTTATCAGACAAAGTTATCCGCGACCAAATGCTGACAATGTTAATCGCTGGGCATGATACATCAACAGCACTATTAGCATGGACGTTTGCATTGCTTGGTCAACACCCAGAAATTCATCAGCAAGTTGTAAATGAAATTGATAAAACAAATGATTTAGAACGAGTGCCATTGTTAGATAATGTCATCAAAGAAAGTTTACGTTTGTATCCGCCGATTCACATTGGCAATCGTCGCATTGCGCAAGAAATGGATTTTGACGGCAACAAAATCCCAAAAGATGAGAGATTGTTTTATTCCATCTATCTCACCCACCGTGATGAAAATGTTTGGGAAAATGCACAATCTTTTTGCCCCGAAAGATTTTCAAGTGGCAAGAAACCAGCAGGATTAAGTTACGTGCCTTTTGGTGGTGGTCCGCGTGTGTGTATTGGCGCAACGTTCGGTCAAGTTGAAGCGCGAGTTGTTTTATCTTATTTACTAAAAAAATTTATGTTTGAATTTACAAATCATAAAATTCATCCTCACATGGGCGCGACATTAGAGCCACGTCCTGGTGTGATGATGAAGGTCAAGAGAAGAAAGTTATCAGTGAACAGTAATCAGTATAAGGAAATTAAATGACATATTTTGGTTTTTTACTTCGATTTCTTGTTATTCCAATTTTTATTTTTTTGTTTATCGCGTATTTGGATAACAAAAAAAATAAACCCACCATCGGTTTTGCAAATGGTCGCGCCGTGTGGGTTGGGATTCTCGTGCATATCATTCTCGCCGTCACCTACACCACGCCGTGGGATAACTATCTCGTCGCCACCGGGGTTTGGTTTTATAACCCCGATTTGGTAACGGGCATTGTATTTGGGTATGTTCCCATCGAAGAATATACTTTCTTCGTTTTAGAAACGCTTCTTTCTGGACTTTGGTTTTGGTTTTTAATCCGACGCATTTCTCTCCCCCGGGAAGATTTCAATCCAAACAAAAAACTTGTTTATATATCTACTGGTCTTCTTGTTATTGTTTGGATTGTTTTCACAACTATCTTCTTCAGTGATAATAAACCTTTAACTTATTTATCAATCACATTGTTTTGGGCATTGCCTCCGATTCTCCTACAATTTTTATATGGTGCAGATATTCTCTGGCATCATCGCAAACTTGTTTTTTGGAGTATCTTTGTACCAGGGACATATTTATCTCTCATGGATATTATTGCTCTGACAGATACAACTTGGTCAATTGCCAAAGACCAAACAACAGGGATTTTATTTTTTGGAATCTTGCCGCTCGAAGAAGTTGTATTCTTCTTTATTACAAATGTCTTAATTACATTTGGGATGACGCTTTTGTTATCTGATATTGGTAGAAAAAGATTCAACGACTGGAAAGCAAAAGGTTACAAAGGACTACCGTAAGTTCTTAGCTACAAAGGTCACAGAGACCTTTGAGAAAAACCTCAAAAAAACTCTGTGACCTCTGTGTTCTTTGTGGCTTTGATTACTCATTCACCAAGTCATGAATCCACTTGCGAGACCTGAACCGCCAAAAACTGACAAAGGCTTTGGCAACTTCTTCTAACCCAACCATGAGATAGACAAGATAGACGGGCAATTCCAAAACAAACGCGCCAATATATGCGGCGGGGACTCCGATTAACCAAATTGAGCAGATTTCCATAAACAAAGCAAAACGGGTATCACCGCCTGCGCGTAAAGCACCGACAAATGTGCAGAAATTAAACATCCGAATCCATAACATGAATGCCATTGCCAGCATTAACATGCGGACGTTATATTCTCCGCTTGGTGAAAGATTATATAATCCTACTACTGCATCTCTGGCTAATAACACTAACAAGCCAACTGTCCATGCGGCGAGGATGCTTAAGATAATAACTCGCCGAACAGTTTCGTAGGCTTCATCTTTTTTGCCAGCACCAATTCGATTTCCTACCATTACAGCACAAGCATTCCCTAAACCCATAAAGACGACAAAACCAAGTTCTTCAATGGTGGCATTGACGTTAACCGCCGCAATTGAATCTGTACCGATGCGGGCATAAATAGCATTGTAGGTTGTAATTCCAAATGACCAAAACATTTCATTTGCCAAAGCGGGTAATGTTGTGCTTAGAACTCGTGAGAAAAATGAAAAGTCAAATGTAAAGAAGGTTAATGGGTTTACGGCAAGCGGAGTCTTTTGGGTGTAGATTAAGATGAAGAGCAGAATCAATTCTAAAGTCCAGCCTGAGGCGGTGCCGATTGCCGCACCCTCAACTCCAAGTGCTGGAAATCCAAAATGCCCGAAAATCAATGTGTATCCCACTATCGTTTTGAAAATTAAAGCACAGACTGTTGCGATGACTGTAAGTTTAATTAATTTGATACTTCGTAATGTGGCAATGTATGAAGTGGCAATGGCAACTGCAATGTAGGAAAGCCCAACGATTTTTAAGTAACGCGAACCAATTGTAATAACTTCAGGGTCTTCAGTATAAAATCCTAGTAGACGATGTGGAAATAGTGTGGCGGCGAGTGTAAAAATTAATGCAATTGCCGATGTAGTGACCATGCTCATGCCAAGCACTTTGCGGATTGGCTCTATTTCACCTTTACCCCAATATTGTGCGACAAAAATTGCCATGCCACTGGTGAGCCCAAATAATAAAAGTATAAAAACAAAAAATACTTGATTGGATAAACCAAGCGCGGCGATTGAAGTTTCACCTAATTGCCCAACCATTAACACATCTATCATGTTGAGTGAGGCATTGATGAGTTGTTGAAATGAAATAGGAAGCGCAATAGTAAGCACTTCGCGCAGAAAGGCGCGGTCTTTTAAAAATGAAAGATTCATAGGTTGTAAAAGTGAGAAGAATTAACTTTCAGTATCTTCGGGTGCTTCGCGGACGATGTATAACGGTCTGCCTTTGGCTTCGTCGTATAAACGTCCAATGTATTCGCCGAGAATACCCAGCGAAATTAATTGCACGCCACCGAGAAACAACACAGATATCAATGTCGTGGTTTGACCTTCAAAAAAGTGAGAGCCAGCAATTCTAAGGATGATGACAAGTGGAATAGCCAAAATGGCAACGCCTGCTGAAACGAATCCAAAAAATGTGGCCACTTGTAATGGAAAGTATGAAAAACTGGTAATGGCATTCAATGCCAGCCGAAGCATTTTATTAAAAGGATATTTCGTTACGCCAGCCACACGTGCGGCACGTTTGTATGTGACTCCAACTTGTTTGAATCCAACCCAAGCAGACATGCCACGTGGAAAGCGATGGCGTTCTTTCATTTGTTTGAGAACATCCACAACTTTTCTATCCATCAAACGAAAGTCACCAGTATCTACTGGGATTTTTACGTCAGTGATTCGATAAATAATTCGATAGAAAAGAGAAGCGGTTACTTTCTTGAACCATGATTCGCCTTCACGTTCACTTCTGACAGCATATACAACTTCGTAGCCTTCTTTCCACTTTTTGGCGAGTTCAAGAATCACTTCAGGTGGGTCTTGCAAATCAGCATCAATGATGACAATGGCATCACCACGAGCATAATCCCAGCCAGCGGTGATGGCTACTTGATGTCCGAAATTGCGCGCAAAGATAACAGGGCGAACTTTTTTATCTTGCTGAGCAAGCTCGCGAATTTTATCTGTCGAACCGTCGGTAGAGCCATCATCAACGAGAATCAGTTCCCACGTCTCGTTTGAAGCGTCCATCACTTCCTTGACGCGGCGATACAACTCAGGAAGATTATCTATTTCGTTGTAGATTGGGGCAACAATCGAATATGTTATTTTCATTCACTAGATTTCCGTTTGAGGCGAAGTCCGCGTTTGCGTTTTATTTTTTCTTCTGGCACTTTGAATTGATTTTCACCATCATCAGCAAAGGGAGGCAAACCTAAAATACTACGGCGCAAGTACTCCATGATGACTGAAACAGAAGCCATGACTGGCACAATTAATAATGCACCCATAATGCCCGCAAGAATGGTGGCAATTAAGATAGCGACAAAAATCAGCCCTTCGTTCATATGCAAACTACGCCCCATAATAATTGGGCGAACCAGTGCATTTTTTAAATTGATAAGAACAACATAAGTTAAAAATACAATTCCTGCCACTATCAAATTATTTATGCTGGGAACATCAGACAAGCGAATCCAAGATGAGCCTTCAAGCAACGCCACAGCAATTGCAAGTAAAGCCGCAAGCGTTGGTCCTACATCTGGCACTAAAGTAAACAAACCCGCGGCAATCCCTAGCACCATTGCACCCGGAATACCAATAATTGCCCATGCAATTGTAAAAGCAATCCACACTACAACCATCAGAACAATTTGCCCGCGTAAATAAGCCATCCACACGTTTCGCAAGCGTTTATATAACTCAAGCATATCGTCGTGATAATCTGCAGGCGCGAGGTTAACCATCCAATCTTTAATACGGGGCCATTCCATCATAAACAGATACACACTCACGAGAATAATCAAAAACCATAAAACGTTAATGGTGGTGGCTTCTAAAAGTTCTAAGGCTTCTTCGGGTAATGGTGTTAAGAAGTTATCTTGCAAATGTCCGATACTATCGCCAAGTTGTTCAAAATGAAATTCCATGCCAGCAAATTGAATCGGTTTAGAAAGCATTTTGCTTAATTCAGTAGTTACATCTAATAAATCTTTTACTACAATTTGAATCTCTTCAAAGAACACAGGCGTTAATCCAATGGGCACAATCACGAAAAAAATGATGGCAGTAAAATAGACAACATTCACTGCCGCCATGCGTGTTAATTTTGTTTTTTCAGTCAAGAACAAAACTGCTGGGCTAATTAAATATGCCGAAAAACCCGCAATGATTAACATCTTCACGGCTTCACGTGCATAAATTAAAAATGCCACGACGGCAATGAAAAGAATAACACCCATTGTGTAACGAAAAGGATAACTCCATTGTTGATTGCTTTGTTTTTTCATAGTAATTTTTTCACCGCTTCTAAAGTAGGTTCAATAATTGGAGCAGATGGAACAGCCTGCATTGCCGCACGCACATCTTTCAATCCACTGCCTGTATTTAACACGAGGATTGGGTCTTCGCTTCGCACCACGCCCATACTTGTTGACTTGATAACGCCAGCATAGGCAGTCGCCCCGGCAGGTTCAGCAAAGACGCCAACTTTGCCTAACTCTGCAATTGCATGAATAATTTCATCATCACTAACAGTGATGTACGTTCCATTTGTTTCTTTTGTTGCGCGCACGGCCCGAACTCCATCACGTGGTAAATCTACTGAAATGCTATCGGCAATCGTCTTAGCAGAGACCGGTGTAATTGTTTCAGTATCAGCATGAAAAGCATTCGCAATCGCAGATGAGCCTTCTGCTTGCACGCCAATGATTCTGGGTATGTTTGGAATCCAACCTAAGGCAAACAAATCTTTAAAGCCTTTGTGGATTCCTGAAATAATGTTACCGTCACCAACGGATACAAAAATTGTCAGTGGAGGATGATTATCAAGTGAGCTATCATGCTGATGCCAGTCTCGATGCGCTTTTATCCACCACTCCCAAATCTCAAAGGCGGCAGTCTTTTTTCCTTCTAATGTAAACGGATTATAGCCAGTATTTCGGCAGTACCAACCAAATTCTTCGCTGGCTTTAATACTTAAATCAAAAGCATCGTCATAACTTCCATCCATCAAAATGACCTTTGCTCCAAAGACAAGCAATTGCGCCACCTTCGCTTGCGGCGCGGATTTAGGAGCAAAAATAATCGTCTTTTGATTTACAGCCGCCGCCATACCTGCTAATGCCGCGCCTGCATTTCCAGTGGAAGCCGTGACCACAATTTCGGATTTGATTTCATGGGCACGAGTTACAACCACTGCACTGGCTCTATCTTTGAATGAAGCCGTCGGGTTACGAGATTCGTCCTTGAGCCATAAATGATTGAGGTTAAGTTTTTCGGCTAAGCGTGGCAAAGCAAAAGTAGGAGTCCAACCTGCAATGTGAAGCGGAGTTGAATCACCTGGCGGTTCTGAGACTGGTAATAATGGCAAATATCGCCACAACGAAGATTCAGTTCTGGATGTTATATCTTCGGGTTGAAATTTTTTCTTGATCGAATCAAAGTCGAGGATGATGTCTAAATTCCCGCCATCTTTGGGGCAAGTATATATCACCTGATCTTGTACATATTCAGTGCCACAAAGTGAACATTTGTAACCAATGAAATTCTTCATATTCAAATAATTTTACCCGATATAAAAACTTCCGAAGTCTTATAGACTTCGGAAGTTTGCACTAATCCCTCTCAAACGGCACACCCAATGATGCTGGTGGAGAAGCACGCATGGCACGTAATAGTTTTGCAAAAAATTTTCTGGTTCTTTCTGGCATAGCGGCTAACGTTCTTTCCACCCATTCGGCATTGCCGATATTGACGAGTAATAAAGTTAATATCATCAATGGGAATGGAGCCACTTGCAACACCTGTGATGGCACTTGAGTCAATACGGGTTGTAACACCAAGCCGAGCCATTGCAAAAGCCCGAAGAGATATGCTCCAAATGCCGCACGAGCAGGGTTCCATCCACCAAAAATCGTGATGGATAATGCAATCCAACCGAAGCCATCTAAACCAGAGATTGTCCCCATCCAACCAGCGCGCACGCCCAAAGAAAATGCTGGACCTGCTAGACCAATCAACGCGCCACCGATGACTGTGTAAACATAGCGCATCAAATTGACGTTCGCCCCGCGGATGAACGCGGCGGCAGGTTTTTCACCGATGCCTTGCAACATTAACCCGGGGCGTGTGCGATAAATCCACACCCAGCAGAGAATAATAGCAAGAAAACTTATATATGTGATTGCATCTTGACGAAACAATAATGTACCAAGAATTGGAATATCACTTAGGATAGGAATTGGCATGGATGCCAAACGCGGACCTGGCACATTCATATAAGGACTACCGAGAAAATATGAAAGGTCACGGCAAGTTAATGCAAGTACAAAACCAACTGCCACTTGCGATTGATTCAAAGTAATACTTGCAAAGGCAACAATCAATGCGACCAACGCGCCGATTAACATACCTGCTAAAAATCCAAGCACGAGACTATCTGTATTGTATGCAACTGCAAAACCACCCATTGCTGACAATAAAATTGTTCCGTTCATGGATAAGTTAATCACACCAGCACGTTCCGATAATGTTTCACCTAAGACCGCAAATACAATCGGAGCGGCGGCGGCAAGCACACCTGCTAAACCAATCAGAAGCGTTTCTTGAGTCATGTTTGTGATGACCTCTTAATAAATTTTTGACGGAAACCTTCTACTAATAAAACAAACAAAACCAAAATACCTTGTAAAACGCCAGAGAGCGAAGAATCTAATTGCATCACAATTGGCAATTGAATACTACCAATGTTTAATGCCGCAAAGAAAAATGCTACAGGAATCGCCCAGATTGCTTGATAATTAATCAGCATGGCAACCATCAAGCCGAGGTAGCCGTACCCGCTTGAAATCGAAGGAATGAGGCGGTGATACACTGCGGCAACTTGTACCGCGCCAGCAATCCCTGCTAAGGCACCACAAATCAAAAAGGAATACATCGAATATTGCCAAGTAGGAATGCCTAACAAATATGCCGCGCGGAAGTTTTTCCCGACTGCTTTTAGTTTCAAGCCAAAATATGTTCCATTCAAAACAAAATATACAAAAACAATTGCAAGAATTGCAACGATTAATGCTGTAGGGCTGATGCGTAATTCACCAAGTTGATCAAGTGAAAATGAATCAGGCAGTGGTTCAGTACCACTCATGGAAGCAACACCTTCACGCTTCCATGCTCCAAAAATTAAATATAAAGTGAGGGCATTGGCGACAAAATTTAAACCAAGCCCACCAAAAATTTCATTCACGCCACCGAATGTTTTTAACAAACCAGTCAATGCCGCCCACAAAGCTCCACCGAACATGCCACCAAGAAAAGAAAGAAAAATAATCAATGACGGTGGAAGTGTGCTATCAATAAAAATGCGAAAGACCCAAACGCTCGCAATGGCTCCTAAAACAATTTGACCTTCCACACCAATGTTCCACAAACCTGCTGAAAATGTAATCAATAATCCTGCTGTCACTAAAAGCAATGGAACGAATGAAACCAAAACTTCAGCAATTTTTCTAGTTGAGCCAACAGAGCCTGTTAGCATATTGCTAAATGCATTTAACGGAGAAGCCCCTATGGATAATAAAATTAATGAAACGACAGTTAATGAAAGTACCAACGCGATAAGTTGAAAAAATAATCCGCTCCAACGGCTCTTAAGCATGTGAACCTTCCTCGTCAGCCCAACCCTTACCACCAATTAATTGCCCAAGTTCTTTCACGTTTGTTTTGTTGGCATCTAACGGATTCGAAATTTTTCCATTGAAGAAAACCAAAACACGGTCACTATATTGCAAAATTTCCTCTAAATCTGATGAAATAAAAATAATGGATGTATTTTGCTTACATCTTTCTTTCAATTTATTCCAAATATAAATAACAGATTCAATATCTAAGCCACGTGTGGGATGTTCTAACAAAATCAAATCAAGCGGGTCTTGTAATAATGCCAATTCTGCACGTTGTTGATTTCCACCCGATAACGATTCAACATTGCTCAACGGTGTGCCACGAATGTTGAATGACTTGATTCTTTCTTCTGCTAATTTTTCACCCGCAGGTTTATCAATAAAAATTCCTTTGGGTTGTTCGGCTAATATAAAATGGTCAGTTAAAGTTAAACCGGGCACTAATGCTTCTTCCAATCTCGCGGCAGGAAGAAAACTAACCCCAGCATGTTTATAAGTGTGATATGACTTTCCGCTTAAGTCCTGACCTTTGAGTTGAATCTTGCCACCTACAGGGCGGACTAAGCCTGCACATGCCCGCATGAATAAATCTTGCCCAGAACCTTCCATGCCTGCTAAACCAACGACTTCGCCTGCATGAATTTCAAAATTAATATCTTTTATTTTTAAGCGTGCATCTTCTAAAGCGACGTTGTTCATGGCAAGAACAGTATCACCAATTTTGGTAGGTTGCTTATCACCTAAAGTCACTTCTTTGCCGAACATCATTTCAACAAATTTTTTGGTTTGATACGGCGGATTAACTTCACCAACTAATTCACCTGCTCGCAAAACAGCAACGCGGTCACATAAACTTTCTACATCTTCTAACTTATGTGATACAAAAATCACCGTCATGGCTTGTTCGGGGAATTTTTTAAGTGTGGAAAATAATTTTTCTTTTTGGCTAGCACTAATTCCCGTTGTTGGTTCATCTAAAATAAATAAACGTACGCCAAGAAAAATCAGGCGCATAATTTCAAGTTGTTGACGTTCCCCCACAGTTAGGGCATCTACATAATTTTCAGGGTCAAGTAAAAAGCCATATTCTTGTGTAAGTAAAATAAAATCTTGCGTGGCTTCTTTTCGGTTTGGAAAGAAACTGCCGGGTATGCCTAATAAAAAATTATCCAAAACTTTCATGGGCGGGAAATCTAACGGGTCTTGATGCAACATACCGATACCATACTGAATCGCATCAGCAGGTGAATTCATTTTTACAGGTTTACCATCTAAGAGAATTTCACTGCCGGGGTCGGCTTGAATAAAACCTGATAAGACTTTCATCAAGGTACTTTTACCAGCACCATTTTCCCCTAAAATTCCTTGAATACTTCCAGATGGAATAGTGAGATTAATGTTTTTATTGGCGTGAACTTTCCCAAAATGTTTGTTGATATTTTTTAGTTCAACATGCATTGATAGTAGTTCCTATAAAAAAGTAGGGGCTAGGCATGCCTAGCCCCTACAGCAAAAATCAAATCTTACTCGGCGGCGCTTAAGCCTTCCATGCCTTCGAGCAGTTGAGGCAAGTACCAAACTTGCTGGTCAGAAGCAACTTCCCCGTCGGCAAGATACGGTGTTCCATCTTGCAAGTTAATAGGACCTGTCCACAAGTTCAATCCACTAGCCAAGTCGGCGGCAAGTGCATCCACAATTGTGGCACCTTCTGCACTCAAGGCATTACCTTTCACAAAACCGATAGAAGATGTATCTGGGTTGTTGATATCAGCCCAATCGGGTCCAACCCAAATAAATTGAGATTGCCAACTACCCTCTGCAGCAGATTGAATGGCTTTCAAATATTCAGGACCCCAATTGAAATATGGAACACCCAAACAAACTTCTGGAGCCACATCACAAGCATTGATGTAGTCATACGCTACAGCAAGCACAGGTGTACCTTCAGCAGTTAATTTTTGTGCTTCTGGCAAGTTGACAGAATTATCAATACCGGAAATGACGACATCATAACCAGTGGTATAAAAATCTTGTGAAACTTGAACAGGGTCAAGCGTGAAACCGGGGATGTTAAACCAGAAACCAATCCAAGTTACTTTGAATTCTAAATCGGCGGGGTCATTGCCTGCTTGTTCCCAACAATGTTTTGCACCGAGATAAGCAGAAGCAGTTAAGCGACGAGTTTCATCGTTAATCAATGGACCTAAATAACCGATTTTGCCAGTTTCAGATGAAACAGCCGCGGCACAACCTGCCAACATTTTTCCATATTCCATACGCCCCATAATATTCATCAGGTTTGGAATTTGTTGATAGACCTTACCATCTTCCCACACTTGGTCACCAGAAGCCATAATCACAAACACATCAGGATTCGCTTTGGCGAAAGTGGTCGAAGCATCTTTCATATCATCAGAATTGAAGATAACCAATTGCGCACCTTGAGCAACCAATTCTTCAGCCAATTGGTCTGGCGTGGTACCGGGGCGGTCTGCAGGGTTTACTTTATCTAAATAAACCATGCTGGCGCCATATTTTTCTTCTACATATTTACCGGCTTCATAATGAGCTTGACTCCATCCCCCATCATTGTATGGACCTACTAGTAGCATACCAAACACAAATGGCTCACCACTTCCAGACCCGCCAGAGCCACCAGAAGGCACTGATACATCTGGAAGTTCAGGTACTTCTGTTGAGTCGGTACCACCACTGCTACCACCGCCACCAGAAGGAACAACAGGCGCTGTTGGTCCACAAGCAGATAGCACAATTAGAATCGTTAATGCTAGTGCAGTTACAAAACGTGAAAAAATTTTACGCATACTTCTTCTCCTTATGAAAATATTTTTTGACAAATCTGCGAAAGCCAATCTCTTTCCGATGCCTCCTTTCAGTTGTCTAAACGATTTTACTAGAAGAAATGCACACCACCCATTAGGGTGAACAATTAAACTCGCCTCTTACTTGATTGATAACTGCTGACTGCTCCGTGCTACGTTCGGTTTCTCTTTCGATTCTGCTCCACAATGCACACAACATCGGACCAACATAATTCTTTGAAACTCTGTAAGATGCTTGTGATAATTCTACCGCCTTTTCCCAATTGTTAACATGAGAATACCCTTCGATATAGGCAAATCTTTCGACAGGGTCATTGGGTGTATCACCTAATGCAAATGCCAAATCGGCTATTCGCACAACTTCTCCCCAATCTTTTTTCTGGCGTGCTAATTCGGCTTGAGAAAAATAATAGCACCAATCTTTTTCTGGTTCGCTTCCATAAAACTGATTTGGTAATTGATAGGCTTTCTCAAACAAAATCACATTTTGATTTGTATACTTCGCAACATCTCTTAACGCTGGTGGGAGCAAACGATTATTTTCTTCCACTTCCGGGTCTAATACACGGAAGCATTTTGGCGGTTCAAAATAGACTGCCACGATGTTGGTTGTATTCCCATAAAATGTTGGACCAATGTAATACAACTCATGCGGTTGACCAGGTTCAACACTTGGTAACGTTTTGCCAACTCGAAATGAAGCAAAGTACAACATCAAATTCATATCACCGGGCGGACTATAAATCCAATTCAATGGACCTGTTAATGAATTGTCTGAAAAATAAGTGACGGGAAAATCATTCGCTAACAGAATCGACCCTTTTTCAAAATTCGGGATTCGTTCTGTCATTTGCCAGAATAATTGTTGTTGGGTATGCCAATCTCTGCGATAAATATCTTCGAGTTGAAAATGTCTGCTTCCTGCAAAGCCAACCAGCAATGCAACCAGAATCATTTGTGTTCGTTGATTCTTAATCAATGTAATCATGCTGGCTAACAAAATACTTGACCCCAACATAAATGGAAGCATGAATCTATCCATTGAAAAATTGAATTGCGGCATATTGCCACTCACCCACACGGCTCCACCTGAAAGTCCCCAGAAAATTAATCCAAGCCAGCCTGCGCGTTGAGCAAAGTCATTGTCGGAAGAAGAATTATCTGTTTTGGATTTGAAAAGATAAACGCCGACTAAAACAATTGTGATAATTAATAAAACAAGCATCAAAGTTAAGGTCACTGGACCAAAGCCTGTTAACCCAATATCATAAAACGGATTCAGCCAAGCTTGAAACACCGTCCGCCAGAAACTTAATAAGACGTTATTGATAAGCAACAAAATGCCTGCAAAAAAATCCTCTCGAATTGCATCGAGCAAAACATAGCCATAACTTGCGTTTTGGAATTCAAAAAAATACGCGCGCCAAATTGTCACGCCAAGAAAAATGCTGAAGTATGGCAAAAACAATTTGACCGTAGTAATGAGGCGTCCTTTTACATCTCCAGATAAAAATTGATAGAAGAGTATCAGTCTAGCAAATTCAAGGAAATAAAAATATTCCATCGTTATCAAATTGACAAATGCAAAAAAGTACGAGGCGATAAATAATGGAATACGATATTTTTCAGATTTGATTGCAAGTAATGAAAGATAAAGTGAAAACAAAAATGCGGACAGCACAATATAAAAATGGCTATACATGAATGCGATGAAATGTTGACCCATGCCTGGATAAACGAGGAAAAATAAACTCGCCCACAAATTTTGTTTTTCATGTTTTGGATATAACGTGCATAAAATTTTCCATAATAAAAATGCGGTCAGCCAACGCAAGATGATTGCAAGCAGTTGCCAAGCCCATGGATTTGCACCAACGATTGGTATGGTGATTTGATAAATCATGCCCCAAAACGGACGACTGGTTGAGAATGTTTTTGTGAGCATTTCCGAACCGAGTTGGAAATACGTCCACATCCATGGGAATTCATCCCAATAAAATCCGCGTTGCCAGAAAAATAATCCGTACACGAGTGCGGATATGAAAAGTAAAAACCACGGCGTGGTTTTGGTTGTGAGTTTTATATGATTTATTTTTTCAAAAAAGTTTTTCATAAATTATTTGTAGGGGCGAGGTGATACCACTTCGTGGCACAAGCCTCGCCCCTACGTTCAAGGAACGATCCAAGTGCCTGTTTCTTTTTTCAAAGCACGACCAATATTTTCAGGGTTGGTAATCAAGGCTTCTTTGCCACCGTTTTCTAAATACCAAATTGCGGCTTGAATTTTCGGCGCCATTGAACCCTTTGCAAAATGAATGCCTTCCTCTAAATATTTTTTTGCATCAGCCACTGTGATTTTATCAAGCCATTGTTGATTCGGTTTTCCAAAATTGATAGCCACTTTTTCAACAGCGGTTGCAATCAAAAGCATATCGGCTTTGAGTGTTTGCGCAAGCAATGACGATGCAAAATCTTTATCAATCACTGCCGCAACACCTTGCAATTCACCATCGCCTCGGTCAACAACAGGAATTCCGCCACCACCCACTGTGACAACAACTTGACCCGCATCTAATAACAATTTGACCGAATCAAATTCTACAATTTCTTTTGGCATTGGAGATGGGACGACTCTTCTCCAGCCTCTACCTGCATCTTCCACCACCGACCATTTCATTTCCTTTTCACGACGTTTTGCTTCGGCTTCATCCATAAATGAACCAATTGGTTTGCTTGGTTTTTGAAAGGCAGGGTCTTTTGAATCCACTAACATTTGAGTCACAATCGTTGCGGCTTTTTTATTTATCTTGCGTTTGAAAAATTCATTGCGCAAGGCTTGTTGTAATTCATAACCAATCGCACCTTGTGAATCTGCGCCACATACATCTAATGGAACTTCGTGCATACCTTCCACTTTTGCGGCGATTTCAGAACGCCTCAAAATGAACCCCACTTGCGGACCATTTCCATGCCCGATAGCAAGATTCCAATCTGCTTCAATCATATCTACTAAATGGACAGAGGTTTCACGAAGGGCAACTTCTTGGTCTTCGACTGTGACGTGTTTATCATCTTTAATCAAAGCATTGCCGCCAATGGCGACGACTGCGAGTTTGGTCATTTAATCTCCTGGTTTTATTGGTCTGACTGGTCTTATTAGTCTTACAAGTCTAACTGGTCAATCAATTACTTAGACCAGTTAGACTATTTCGACTTTTTAGACCTTTAAGACTATTTACGACATAGTCAACGCCATCACAGCCTTCTGAGCGTGTAAACGATTTTCCGCTTCATCATAGACAACGGAATGAGGTCCATCAATCACACCATCGGTGACTTCGAGCCCTCTATCTGCTGGTAAACAATGCATATAAATAGAATCTTCTTTGGTTAATTTCATGCGGCGTTCATCGGTAATCCATGACTTATATTTATCAATCAATGCCTTGCCTTCATCTTTTCCAGTTGTTGTCATCATCGGTCCCCATGATTTTGGAT